>Ga0210402_10000651_pt1 | contig 38355 bp, 64 predicted proteins | sample IncBWC7MmetaG_FD_161055 | JGI IMG/M metagenome (GOLD analysis project Ga0210402, IMG submission 161055) | Forest soil microbial communities from Barre Woods Harvard Forest LTER site, Petersham, Massachusetts, United States - Inc-BW-C-7-M | ecosystem: Environmental > Terrestrial > Soil >...
AGGACGCGTTCGTACAATGCGAGCTCTATTAACAACAACAGTCTCAGCAAAGACATGTAATTGCTCATCGTTTTTATTGACAATTTGCCATAACTGCTCGCTATTCTTTCCTTCATAGCCAATTAATGGAGTGCCTATAGCACAATCAATAGTCAAAGCCTTTGTACATTTTCCAAGTTTAAACTTCTTCGCCGCAGCTTTAAAGCATCCTGCTAAGCATTTTGCCGGCATATATATACCAATATCCTCTTGATAATATAGACCTCCTTCGAATTCAATGCGGGCCATCGCAAGATAATGTTCATCCTTTTTATCTCGAATTTTCGTAATCTCTTTAAGTTTTTTTGCCAATGGATTCATAGGGTTGCATAATCTATCACTATGCATAATTAATGGAGATAATGATTTTAAATGGACTTTATATTTCTTTAATGTATTCATTTTGCTTCTTCTCCTAAGTTGAAAAATAATATTAAAGCGAAATCGAGAAAATAAAGCAAAAGATTTTTCACATATAAGATTTATTCATTTACATATAAAAATTTAATTTGCTATTTTGAAATTAGCTGATTCTTGAGCTTCGCTAGCTCTCGGCCGATTTCATACCTCGCCAGTATGGGCAGATATTTACTGATTCGCCATCAGGACGTATTCAACCTATTGTTGAGGTATAATCATGTCCTTTCCTACAGGTATTACAAATATCCAAAATATGGCCCCCGAGCTTCCTGTGCAAGCAGCTGAAGACTTATTGTCTACGCCAATGTTTAATCTTATCCACTCTTTTGGTGTGGATTTACATCATGCCGAAGCTTATATCGGTAAAACTACACGTATGTCACGATTTGAACGCCTTTCTACTGACGGTGGTCAGCTTGATGGTTCTGGTATTGATCCCGCCTCTGAAGTTCCGGTTCGTACCGATATCGATGCTACAATGGAAGTTTATGCTAAATCCATTGCAGTCAATGAGCAATTAGTATTATGGGAAAACTCAAAAACTCTTACAAAGTTCACAGCATTGCTTGGACAGTGGTTAAGAGAAAAAGAAGATCTACTAATGCGCGATCTTTTCAGTTCTAGCGTATCCTATATTAATGCAACAGGTGGCACTAACGGCGATCAACCAAGTAACATCTCATTGAATGATGTAAACAATATAGAACAAATTTTACTTGGTAATGATTCTCGTACTATGCTTGTAAGCATAGATGCTCAAAATAAATTCAGTACAGGTCCTACCCGTGATGCTTTTATTGCATTGGCTTCAACTAATTTAACTTCAGATCTACAGAGAGTACAAGGAGTACTTTTAAAAGCAAATTATCCTTCACAAGAAGGTTTGAGACCAGAAGAATATTGCTCTATTTCTCGTTTCAGGTTCTTTGTTTCTTCAAAAGCTGCAAGAACTCCAGGTGTTTCAACAAAGGGAAATACCGTCTATACAATCCCTATGTATGGTTTGGAAGCAGCAGCAAAAATTGAACAAAATAATTATACAGCCATCATTGGTTATCGTCCTCCTTGGGTTGTATCATCTGTGGCTCAAAATAGCCAATTGTATGCGAAGTTTGCGATTGCTAGAGCGATTACAAACCAAAACTGGATTTCTGGTTTAAACGTAACAACATTCCAAGCTTCATAAGGAGATATCATGCCTTTTACTATTGTTACTCAAGGTACTTTTACACAGCCTGCAACTGCTGTTAATCAAATAATTCCTCTTCCTTCCGGTGCGGATTATTTCAAAACTATTAACTATACACAGATGAATCTACAGGGTTCTGTATGTGTAGGAGGTGAATGGTTTGGTGGTGGTATTTCTGCTATTAATGACGGGATCAGATGGAGAAAAGCCGGATCTAATGTCATTAATATGGATTTATTTTCCACTTCTACAGCATCTAATGGCTTTACATATGTTACAAGCTTTCCTGCACCACAGGCAGCTTTAACAGGTACGACTATTACTAATGCCAGCCCCGCTGTAGCTTCAGTAGTAAATACTTATTCTAATGGCGATACTGTAGTTATTTATAATAGCACTGGCGCTCTTATGTATTCAGGTATGACATTTACTATTTCCAGCGTTTCCGGTTCTGGTTTTACATTGCTTGGTTTAAACACTCCAGGCTCCGCAGCTACAGCATTCCAAGTCCGAAGAGTTAATCAATTTACTCCTGTTGAACCTTCTTTCTTATTTGTGACCGCTATTACTCAAGCTACACAAGCTCAAGTAACAACTTCACAAATTCATAATTTGGTAGTAGGACAAAAAATTGAGTTCACTATTCCAGGATCTTTTGGAATGGTTCAGCTTAATAATTTCAATCAAGCACAAAGTAAACCTCCAATTGTTACAGCCGTTATCGATGCTTATAATTTCACAATTAATGTGAATACGACAAATTATACAGCATTTGCATTTCCTGCATCTAGTGGATCGCCAACGACTCCATTATTTGCTACTCTTGCACCTGCTGGACAAGCAACAACCTTTAATCCAATTACAAATGTTACTACTGGGTACAATTTTACAACGGTGCCCTTTCATTCCGGCGTATTCATTCCATATATGTACGTGCCCCAAGGCGCTAATTCGCCTGGAGGATCTGCTAACGATGTCATCATATGGCAAGCATTCAAGATGGAAACAGGCACCATAAATGCGCCTAATCCATCCTAATAATATTTAAAAACGGGTTACCGGAATCGGTAACCCGTTTGAATGTAAATCCGCTTTACATTGGGAAAAATGACAGTACCTAATAATGCTAATACTTATCTTCCTCCAGTTATTCAAATACCAAGCGCATTGGAGATTACAGCTATTTCAAATTCTAATCCTATGATCATCACAACTTCCATGAATAGCGATCAAGTTAATACGTATATACCGGGACAGAAAGTTAAATTAACAGTTCCTGTGACATTTGGAATGTGGCAAGCAAATAATCAAATTGCACAAATAATCGCTGTTAATGGAAATGAATTAACATTGAATATTAATTCAATTAACTTTGATCCATTCACAATACCACCTCCGGGCAGTTTAGGCCCTGCATCAATTGCACCTTTTGGGTCCCAGAATTTACAATTTTCTAATACAACGAATTTGATCGGATTTCAGAGTGCTAATAATATTGGTAATTGAGGTATTGAAATATAAAAAAAACTGCATTATAATCCCTTAAAAAGGGGTGTAAAATATGAAAATATGCAGTTGCTGTAAAATAGAAAAAGAACAAAAAGAATTTGGTAAAAATAAAAATAAAAAAGATGGACTTTGGGTCTATTGTAAAAAATGCGTAAGTCAAAAAGGAAAAGATGAAAGAGCTAAAAGACCTGAATATTTCAAGGAAAAAAGCAGAAAGTTTAGAAAAAATAATCCTGAAAAAATTAAATTATCTTTTAGAAAACATTATTTAAAATATAGAGACGATAAAATAAGATGGCAACATGAATATTCACAAAAAAATAAAGAAGAAATAAAGAAAAGAAATTATATAAGACACAGAACAACAGAATTCAGAGAAAAAGCTAAAAAATATAGAGAAAAAGTTAAAGAACGAACTAAAGTTCAACAAGAAGCACATAAAATGGTTTTATATGCTCTTAAATTAAATGTTTTAAAAAAATCTGAAACATGCGAAATATGCAAAGATACTTTAAAATTACAAGGCCATCACAAAGATTATAACAAACCTTTAGATGTACAATGGCTTTGTAAGAAATGTCACTATAAACAAGATAAATTAAGAGGTAACTAATGTCAATTACACAATATACAGCTTCAGGAGAAGCTCATGGCCTTATTAATACTCTTACTAATAGCGTTGAATTCAATGATTTCAAGCATATGGCGCCGCATATCAAAGCTAAATTAGAGAAAGAAAAAAAAGAAGATGCTCGTCTAGTAAAAGTAGAATATATCAATCGTACGGGTCGTCATGAAAGGCTTACAAAGCCCTATTGCCGTTATGCTGGTGATCCTATTTTAATTTATAACTTTATTCCTGGGCGGACATATGAAATTCCTTATGGACTTGTTAAAGAAGTTAATGGTGTTCGTATGCCAAAACGTTCCGGCCTTATGGAAGTGGATGGGGAAAAAGTAACAAAAGATGGTTCCCCTTTAGAGAAAGATCAAGAAGGCGATTGGATACATAGGTTTGTTTCGGCGTCTTTATGATGGTATTTATGTAGCTTTTCTCATATAATATAGTCCTCAAATTAGGAGGTCTATATGAAAAAGTGTAGTTGTTGCGGATTAGAAAAAGATGAATCTGAATTCTTCAAGAAAAGAGAAACTTCCCTTGAAGGATTTTGCAAGAGGTGCAAGAGGCAAAAAGTTTTAGATCGGCAAGCATTAAATCCTGAAATGTATCGGGAAAAAGAAAGAATACGATCTGAACAAAGAAGAAAAACACAAGAATGGAAAGAATGGCGAAAAGACCATCAAATTAGAAAAAGAAAAGAAATAAACCAAAAAGCACGGGAATATTGGAAAAAAGAGGAAAAAGTTAAGGAAAAAGCAAAGGAATGGCGAGCGAATAATAGAGATAAAGTAAATGCCTCAATTAATCGCCATAATAAAAGAAATCCTTTTAAATCGTCTGCTAGAGCTTTTGTACGTGCAGCAATTAAAGTGGGAATTCTTATTAGACCTAGCAAATGTAGCGAGTGTCTTAAAGAATGTAAACCAGAGGCGCATCATGAAGATTACATGAAGCCTCTTGATATAATATGGCTATGCCGATCCTGTCATGGGAAAGCGCATAGAAAAAAATGGTAAGATGACTAAAAGCGTCTTACCGAAAGTAAGGCGATTTTATGACATCAGTTTCACCAGGCGATTCTACAGTTGCTTTTATTAGAAAAAAAGTAAGACGTCTTACGGCTTCTTCTGGTGAATCTGTTCTTCCAACATCTTTAATCGATGAGTATATAAATAATTTTTATAATTCTGATTTTCCTTATGCCATTAAGATTGATCAGATGAGATCGGTCTATACTTTTTTTACTGAACCAAACAGGGATCGTTACCCTTTAGATGTTAACTTCAATCAGGGAATAAGGGGACCTGTTTATATCGAAGGAATCTTAGGCGCTTTATTCAAGGATAGACAGCAATTTTTTAACTTATATCCACGATGGCCAAATTTATTTCATGAAGCCGCTAGCACTTCTACTACTTTAACAGGGTCAATCACTGGAATTGCCCAACCAACAAATCCGACTCAAATTACAAGTCCTGCACATGGGCTTGTATCTAATGCTGTGATAACTATTACAGGAGTTATAGGAATGACACAGCTTAACGGAATGACATTTACTATTACTGTGATTGATCCGAATACTTTTAGCTTAAATGGAATTGATAATACAACATTTGGGGCTTATGTTTCAGGTGGAACATGGTCAAGTACGAGCATTTTCTTTTCATTTACTTTACCTGCTCCTTTCTTAAGTAGAGAAGTTGTTATCGGTGGTGTAGATCTTTCGGGTAATCCGATTAGTATTAACGATGATGGGAATGGAAATCTTCAATTAAAAGTTCCTAATCCTGTAGTTTCTGTTCCTTTACAAACCACAAATCCAGCACTTCCAGGGATGTATAATATAAACACTGGTAATCCAGGTTTAATAAATCCTACAAATATAGGAACTGTAAATTATGTAACAGGTGATTTCTTATTCACCTTACAGACTCCTTTAGCTTTAGGTACTTTATTGACAATTTGGATTAGTCAATATCAAACTGGTCGACCTTATTCTCTTCTTTTCTGGAATAATGAATTCACAATTCGGCCAATTCCTAAACTTATTCATAAAATTGAAGTGGAAACTTTTCTAACTCCTGTTCAATTCATGGAAAGCACAGATAACCCAATTTTAAATCAATGGAGCCAATATATTGCGTTTGGATCAGCGGCCGAGATACTAAGAGATCGCCAAGATATGGAAGGTTTAGCGAATGTAATGGAAGGATTTAAACGTCAAGAAGCTTTAGTGCTAGAACGTCAAGGAATAGAAGAGATAAACACTCCAAACTATCAACTATTCAATTCTACGCAAGGATATAGCGTTTATGGTGGATGGGGACAAGGACAAGGATTTTGATAAAAATCACTAGCGACTATATGCGTACATAGCTTACACGGTAGTTCTAAATTAAAGGAAATTGAAGTTAAAGAAATCAAGAAATTGATTTTGGAAAAGGTAAAAGTAGCAGTGATTGCCAGGAAATTTAAAGTTTCTTGGAGTGTGATTGATTCGATTAAACGGAATAAAACGTGGAGGCACGTCCTCCATGAATAGAGAAAATCATGGGTGCTTATCAACCATTACATGTTAAAGGATACGAAACAGGATTAGTGCAATCCCGCGAGGAATTTATTCTTCCTAATGATGCTTATCCTATTTTAGAAAATGCTTTCGTTTGGCGAGAAAGAATTAAAAGAAGACAGGGTTTGGCAACACTTGGAAGATTACGAAGAGTTTTATCAAATTTAGCTTTAGGAAATACCGATGGTTCTGGAACCTTCTCAGGTAATATTAGATCTATATTTTCTCTTCAAGTAACAGGTGAAATTGAAGTTGGATCAATTATCGTTACGGATGGTACCAATATTTTTACAGATAATGGTTTAGGTATATTAGTTGGAGTTCCAAGTGGAAATGGAACAATCAATTATGCAACGATGGATATAACGATAACTGGAGCAACACCCGGAGCAGCTTTAACTATATCTTTTAATTATTTTCCTGGTCTTCCGGTCATGGGTTTAAGGCAAAGAGAACTGAATAATATAAATATAGAGCAATTGGTAGCATTTGATACGGTGTATGCTTATGTTTTTAATAATGGTTGGTCCGAATTTATTCCAGGAACAACATGGAACGGATCTGATTCACAATTTTTCTGGTCTACAAATTATTTTGTGGGTGATGGAAATAGAAAGATATTTTGGGTAACAAATTTCTCTGGACCATCTGGAGATCCTATAAGATATACAAATGGGACAAATTGGGTAGATTTTTCTCCTCAAATTGATGCAGCAGGAAATCTATTAAATCAATGTTTAGCTCTTGTGCCCTTTAGAGGACGTTTAGTTGCTTTTAATACTTTAGAAGGTTTAAATTTGCCTGCTTCTACTTCATTTCCAAATAGGATAAGATGGGCAGCAATTGGAACTCCTTTTACAGTTGTTTCATCAGTTGTAACAACAGTATCTCCAACAGCTTGGAGAGATGATATAAGAGGAAAAGGCGGTTTTCTTGATATACCAACTTCTGAAAATATTGTTTCTGTCGGTTTTGTGCGCGATAATTTGGTTATTTATTGTGAGCGTAGTACTTGGCAGCTACGTTATACAGGACGTACTATCGCTCCTTTCCAAATTGAAAAGGTTAATTCTGAGCTAGGGGCGGAAAGCACATTTAGTGCTGTGCAGTTTGATACTTCATTAGTAGGGATTGGAGATAAAGGAGTCGTAGAATGTGACAGTTTCAAATCTGAAAGAATAGATATAAAAATACCGGATCTGATTTTCCAATTTAACAATGAAAATCAAGGCCCTACTCGGGTACATGGTATTAGGGATTTTCAACAACGTTTAGCCTATTGGACATATCCCTATGGCCCTGGATCAGGCCCTTCAAATACCTATCCTAATAGACGTTTAATCTATAATTATGAAAATGATTCTTGGGCTATATTTGTAGATTCTTTAACAGCATTAGGAACATTTCAACCCACAAGCTCAGAACAATGGCAAGATTTTAATGTCCCTAATGAAGACACATGGGAACAAAGTAATTTTCCTTGGATAAACTTCCAAGAAGATTTTCCAGCTATTGTCGGAGGAAATCAACAGGGCTTTATAATGTATCTAAGTTCAAATTTACAGCCTAAGGTTTCTAATGATGTCACGCTTTCCATAACGAATATTACAATACCCGATGTCAATAATCTAATTATCACTAATCACAATCTTGTGTCGGGACAAGTGATTGAAATATTAGATATTCCTACAGCAACTCCATACTCGGATTTAAATGGATTGAAATTTGGCGTCATTGTTCTAGATGCCAATACAATACAAATTTGGCAATACAATCCTGATAATGAAACTTTTGATATTCCAGTTGCACTTTCAGAAGGGACTTATATTGGAGGAGGAAGAGTTGCTATATTGGATGGATTTTCCATTACTAGTAAGAAATTTAACTTTTTGGATGAAGGCCAGAATATCCAAATGGGTTTTATTGATATCTTAATGAATTCAACATCAAACGGCGCTATCAGCCTAAATGTTTATGTTGATTATAATGACAGCAATCCTGTCAATCAATTAGGACAAAATAATATCCCTGGAAGTATTCCATCTGCTCCAGATACTTTTTTCAATACTACAGTTTCAACAACAACACCAAATCCGACATCTTTACCGTCAAGTAAATATTGGCAAAGAGTTATATGCCCTGTTAGAGGAGCATTTCTAACAATAGAATGGACTCTTTCTAATGCACAATTAGTAGGCGATGAGCAAGATAACGATGTCCAAATAGATTCACAAATATTATATATAAGAAAAGCAGGTCGTCAATTACCCGTAGGAGTTTGAAAAGATCTTTTAGTTGTGGTATATTTATAACAACCATTAAAAATGAGGTTGTTATGGGAAAATGTATCTCGTGTAAGAAAGAAGTTGAATCTTTTTATGTCGGTAACAGATGCAAAGAATGTGTACATAAATATAAATTGCAATGGCAAAGAAAAAAAAATGAAAGAAAATGCGAATGGTGTCAAAAAGTTTTTTTATATCCTTCATCTAATCCGACTTGTAGCATGAAATGTAGATTATTAAACGGAAAAAAAGAAGTGAATGGGTGTTGGGAGTGGCAAGGAACCATTTCAAAAAATGGTTATGGTAAAACAACAGATAAATGTAAACACGTTATGACACATAGATTAAGTTATGAAATTTTTAAAGGGCCTATTGAAGAGGGAAAAAATGTCTGTCACAATTGTGATAACCGAAAGTGCATTAATCCCGAACATTTGTGGTTAGGCACTGATTCAGAAAATATGCAGGATGCAAAAAATAAGAAACGATTGAAAGAGTGTACACACAAAAAATTTAATGAAATGGAAGTTAATTATATTAGGCATGAACTCAAAAAAGGTTTAAAAATGAAAACTTTAGCTGATTTTTTTAAAGTTTCCATTACGCTTATTTGGTTCATAAAACACAATATGCATTATAAAAAGGAATGACATAAGTCATTAAGTATCAACATGGTGTTTAATCCGCAGATACCAAAGCCCTCTGATTTACTTTCAAATAGCCAAGGTGACCTTTTATCTAACAATGGTTTCCTTAATGCTTCATTTTCAAGAAACCATGTGCCATTAAATATTGCTACAAATAATGGCAAACATACATTCATTGAATTACCTGTTCTTTCAGCTATTCCTAATCCAACACCTCCACTTTCAGCGGGCCAAGGAACATTATATACAAAAACAGTTACTCAATCTCAAATATTTTTCACACCTGGTACATCTGGAAATGAATATCAATTAACAAGAGTAATCACAGCGTCATTTGGAAGTTTTTCTACTAATCCCGGATGGTCATTTTTGCCAGGCGGTTTGCTTATTCAATGGGGAACAATGATCTTACTCGCTAATAATTCATTAACAACAGTTAGTTTTCCTGTACCTTTTGTGAATGCAGCTAATGTTTTTTCAATTCAATTAACTAAAGTTACAACCGATAATTCTAGTACAGGACAAGAAGTTAGAGTAAGTTCAGGAAGTGTAACAGGATCTCAATTTCAAATAAGTCAATCTTCTTCATCATCATCAAATCAAGTATATTGGATGGCAATTGGCAAATGATACCACAAGATAGTCAACAGTTTGAAAGTTATGTTCCTGTCTATGACGATGTACCTGAAAAATGGGAAGAAGCAAGACAGTTCCTTGTAGAACAATTTAAGAAGATATCCAATGCTATCAATATACGTGAAATTGGATGGTATCTCGATGAAGAATTGTTAAGTGGAAAAGCTTTTATTCCTGGTGTGACAATTGCTGGGAGTAATCCAGGACAATTTAGGCAAATATTAAGAATTGTGGTTGTTATTGGACCTATTACCGCTGGAGTTATTACAATACCACATGAAATAACTAATGATGCAAATTTTACATTAATTGATTTGTGGGCAACTGCAACGAATTCAACAACTCTAACGTCCACAATTTTTGGAAATTCGGATACCATAAGAATTGTGGGACCGAATGTAGTTATAACCTCAGATGGTACTTACGATAGATGCTTCAGCGTGATCGAGTATTGCCAAGAAGCCTAAAGAAAAAAATAAAACAGGAGCAATAACATGCCAGGGATTTTTGAATCAATAGGTAATTTTTTTACTGGATCACCAGAAAAACACAAAAGAGTTTCAACACTATTAAAAAATCAACAACCTGTTCAGAATCAACTTGTAAATGCAGCACAACAGCGAGGTGCAGGAGGCGCATATGGGAATGCAGCAGATTATTATTATAATAATCTAAGTGATAATCCACAAGATTTTCAAGCATTTGCAGCACCTGAAATGCGTAGATTCAATGAAGAAATCATCCCGGGATTATCCGAACAATTCGCCGGAATGGGATCCGGTGGTTTATCTAGTTCTGGCTTTAGAAATGCTGCTGTTAATGCTGGTACAGATTTAAGCGAAAGACTAGCACAATTACGAGCGAATCTACGCTCACAAAGTGCGCAAGGATTAATGAATTTAGGAAATCAAAGTTTGGGTAACTATTCACAAGATGTAATGACAAGGCCAGGATCTGAAGGGTTTTTATCACAGGCAGCACCTTTAGTTGGTGCAGGCGCTGGATTTTTATTTGGAGGACCTGTAGGCGCTTCAATGGGTTATCAAGCAGGTAATATGTTTAAAAATTCATTTGGTGAAAATAAAGTAGGACGTAATTCTTTTTATTATGGTAATCAACAACAATCTGGATATTAAGAGGTGATCAATGTCCTATTCAGTCAGTCCCGGCAATATTTTTGGTCGTATAGGAACAGGAATAGGTAAAGGATTAGCAGAGACTGCCCCTAAAGAAATTGAAAGAGGACGTCTTACAAGAGGTTTACAAGAATTTGAAAAAGAAAGTGGTAATTTGACTCCGATGCAATCATTAGCTCGTTTAGCTTCAATTCCTGGGGCATTAGATAGACCAGAATTAGTTAGGCAATTTGGTGAATTAGCACGTCAACAAGCAAGGAGTAATGCTTTATCAAATACAATAAATGAAGAAAATCAACAAAGAAAATCTCCATTTATACCTAAAGAACAAATATCTCAGCCATCATCATCAAATGAAATACCTTCTATTACGACATCACGACCTGTAGAAGAAACTTTAGAGAATTATATTCCTAAGACATACGAACAACTTATTGATCGTGCCGGAGAACTTTTCAATAAAAATCCTGCTCTATATAATAATGATGCTAATCAAGCAATTGAAGCTGCAAACATAGAAGAACAACAAAGAAAATCAATTAATGAAGCTTATCAAACAAGAAAAACTAATGAAGAAAAAATACAAGATAATATTGTAAATAGATTACGCAAACATTCTGAAAATTTAAACATTAAAATTCCTGAAAATATTTATAGTGAAATAGAAAATAAAGCTATTCTTGCTACTAAACCTATAAAAAATGGTGGAAAGGGATTAACCGAACAACAAGCAATGAAAGAATATGGAAAAGAACTAGATGCTATTTCAAGAGATTATCAATCAATCAATAATATTGGCAGTTGGGGTGCAAGTTTAAGAAAACCAAGTGAAACATTACGGACATTATCAAATTTACAGCAAAAATTTGAAAAAAGAAATGATACTGAAAACTTTGCAGATACTCTAGGATCGACACTTCAATTATCTCCAATGATTCAATATGCCATTGCTGAACCTGTTTCTAGAGAAAAAAATATTAATAATGAGATTTCTAAATTACCTGAGTTATCTAAACTCGTAGGATATAGAAAAGGATTATCAGAAATACCACAAAGTGAAGTGGATGATAAAACATTAAAAATATCAAAAAATTTATCAGATAAAATGACAAAAAAAACAAGTCCTTTAGCTATTGCCTATGAATTAAAAAAGAAAGGATATAATCCAGAAATTTTCTTAGATTATTTGTTAAAAAATAGAAAAAAATTAAATTTGAGCGAACAACAGGGAAGACAATTAGATAAGCCTTTAAATTTAACAGGAACTTGGAATGATTGGTGGCTTTCATCTTTTTCAGGTTTAGAATAGGAGAAAATATGCAGCCTTATCAAAAAGCTGGAGAAGAATTTAAAAGACAAAGTGAGTTACCTTTAAAAGCATTGAAAACAGTTGGTTCTATTGCCGGAACTGCCGCAAGTGCTTATGCGGGTGGAAATATAATAGGAAAAGTATTACCTTTTCTTAATAGATATATACCTGAAGATCTAGCTATAAAAGGTTTGTCTAAAATAGATCCCCGTTTTGGTAAATTTATCAATAAAGCTTTATCTGCTGGAAAATCTTTTGATGAAATTAAAGATTTCATAAAAGAAAAAATAGAAACACAAGAACAAGAAGAAGAAAAATTACCTGAAATAAAAGCATTAGAAAACAAGAATGCTAACATAGAAAATTTATATAACTTAGCACAAAAAGGTAAAACTCAAGGTAATCAATTTCTAAAATTTTCCAATCAACTTATCAAGAGTCAAGATATTCCGGATTATGAAACTTTTAGTAATTTCTATAAATGGTGGCATGTTAAACCAAACGAACGTAGAGGAACAGCCAGATCGGAATTTGAATTATTTAGAAGAGAAATTGGAGATACTTTGAGAAATGATTCAATGAATCAAAAAGAAACACAATCTAATCAATCTTTGCAACAACAAACACAAGGACAGTCTCAACAAAATCAGCAACAACAGCTAGGACAAGGTCAACAGGCTTTAATGTCTATCATGCAAAAGATCAATCAAAAGCTAGGTGGATAATGTGGATGAATTGCAAGAACTCGAACAACTTCTTCGCGAACTTATGCAAGGCATTCAAGCAGTATTGCAATCTGGAGAAATGCTTTCAGATCAATTTCAAGGGCAATTAGCACAAACATTGGAATTACTAGTCAATCGAATCGATCAATTACAAGCTGAAAATCCTACTGAAGATTTACAGCCTATTCAAACACAGCCACAACTTAATGAATCAATGCCATCTAGTAATATTGAAAGTTTTGGTTATGATAATAAGAATGGAAATTTACTTGTTAGATTCCTCGGCGATTATCCTAATAGAGAAGGTCCTACTTATGCTTATTCAGGTATTCCAAGACAAATATTTGATTTATTTCAGAAAGGCGCTATTCCTGCTAGAACTAATGGAAAAAATAAATGGGGAAAATGGTGGAAAGGAAAAACGCCATCAATTGGAGCCAGTATGTATACTTTAATAAAAGGTGGCGCTTATCCATATCAGAGAATAGGTTAATATTTCCCATGAATTTTTAGATTTATATATTTATCATGATAGAATTCAACATTTTTTCTATAATATTCAGTAAATTTCTTTTCATCATCAATACGCCAATTCTGCCAAATTGCAACTATTAATAATAAAACATTTGTAAAAATTAAAAATTTCTTCATAAAAAATCTCCTTATTTTTTATTTTCTTTTATCAATTCGATAAACATTTCATATAGTTTATCAGTTCTTGCGTTTTGTTTCTCTAATTTTATATCTAATCTATCGATTTGATTATGTAAAAAAATAAAACAAGCCAAAAATACACCTATAATTGTGGCCATTTCAACAATCCATGCAACAGCTGATTTATTTTGATTCACAAAAAATCTCCTTTGCTCTAGCTCTTTCGCGACTAACTTTAATAATTTTTCCAACACTATCAAGAGTTTTATTTTTCTCTCCAAGTAATCCATATCTGTGTGTTAATACCATTGCTTCTCTCGTATCGAGAGAATTTAGTAATTTCTTTAAAACATCATCTGGATTATCAGTATTCGTTTCTATGTCTAATGGTTTTCTTCTAACCATTTCATAACCATCAATAGTAAAATCAAGATGAACTTTCTTTTTAATTCCTTCGTCTTTTATTTTATAAAGAGTTGCCTCCATTTCATTAAGTCTCTTAGCCATAAAAGCCAGAGTTCCAATTATGGATTGTTCCTTTACCATTTTGTTTAGCTCTTCAAATAACTGTCTAAATTCATATATTCTGTTATTTAAAGTTGATAATGTCGGCTCTAATAAAGATTTCTCTAGTTTAATATGAACCCCTTGAATAAAGATATTATGCAAATGCTTATAAGTATCTGCAAAAAACTTTAACTGATGTTCAATTCCATCTAATCTTTTTAAGATATCTTTTTCTTCCATGTAATTAATCCTTTTTATCGCATCTAAATTGATTATATGTTATGTACATGATTACCAAATTGTTTGTCATTGGAGTGATTTTGAAGATGATGGGACTTCTTGGTGTACTCATGCCTTTGATCGTATAAAAGGTTGGAATGATTTTCAAAACGAAGTTCATCATCCTACCCATTGGATGCCTCTTCCTAAGCCACCCACTGACAAACAATTTGGTAATCATGTACATAACATAAAATGTCCTCGCCATCTTTGGGAGCCGATTCAATAGTAAACCATTCCATTTTCTACCACCCCATTAATTTAAATTCTTCGATACAATCTAAATCCCAAATGCATCCACAGGAACAATCCCAGCCATAATACCAACAGCTTTCAAGAGATAATCTGCATGGCCATTGATATGGAGAAATAATGATGCCCTGATAAATCTTTTTCACCTCATTCCACTCTAATTGATAGGTGTCCCATTCAACATCCCAGTCCCTTGTTTTAAGTGGGTATTTCTTTGTGAATTGAAATATTTCTTCTGAAGTTTTAAGGTGAATAATTTTTGCATATTCTTTTAAAATGATATCGTAAGAATACTGTAGAGATTGTAATTGAAATCTTTCTAACTCACACCACTCCTTCCAGTTATAACCAACATTCTCAGCTTCTACGCTGAACCAAATACCATTTGGCTTAGCTTGCCAACTTAATTCAGCTTGCTCATATTTTCTTGGCTCAAGAGAAAATTTCTCATTCGTGTAGTGAATCAACCTCATCTATTGAATACCTTATTTCTTATTTTTTTGTTCAATCTCAACAAGACGGCCATGAAATTCTTTTGATTCTGCTATCAAAGTATTTGTTAAATCAAAAATCATGCGAATATTTTCAGATCTATCAGATTTAAATTGATTAGATAAATCTCTCCTATCAGCATTTGCCTCAGCTCTTAACCAAAGAAACATAGCAAGCATAAATCCAAAATTTGCACCTATAATTGTTAATGCCTGTATCCAAGAATCTATCATAAAAATCTCCTTATTTTTTATTCTTTTTTTCAATAATGCAGAGCCTTCCATGATGATCTTTTGTGCAGAAATAAAGCTCTGAAACTTCTTTTCTTATTTCTGAAATATCTCGATTAACATCATTTCTCATTTGTGTTATTGCATTATCTGTTCTATTCATGAAAAATATACATAATCCCCATGTTCCAGCGAATCCCCCACCTAATATCCAAAGTAAGACTGTTAATTCCATAAAAATCTCCTCATTTTTCATCTTCAAAATAAACTAAATCAGACATGATCTTTAAAAATACTTCTTCAAAAAGAATTGATAATTGCTTATTAGTTATTTTAAAATCTCTCAATGCATAATTGAAAATAACATCTTTTTTTAAAATTTTGAAAAGTCTATCTAAATCATCTATAGTTATATTACTATTCCTGTGGTGCAAAACTGCAGATTCAAAATCTTCGTAATGTTCGAAATATTCGCCGTTATAGAAGAAATTAGTTTTTTTCATTTTGATTTATTTCTTTCCATCGTTTTATGGTTTTTTTAGCTTTTTCAGTTCTCCAGGAATCTTCAATAAATTCTGCAATATCATGCTGATCTTCTTCAGTTTGATCGTGGATGACTAATTTTCCTTGTGTTGGTTTTAAACCTAAAGAATGTAATTCACATTTTTTTTCTTTCCAAAATGTGCATCCTTCTTTGCTAAAGGTTTGCCAAGGAGAATTTTTTCCTTCATATCCTTTTACGGCAGGTTTTAACATTTTTTCACCACCAGGTAATCCGTCATATATTAAACGATTTCCATAGCCAGTATTCATTAATATTTCCATATCGTCAGGAGTACCACAACATGGTGCGTGACACATTAAAGAACATTTCTCACAATCGCACTCTGTAGGTAGAACAGTTAATTTTTTAATTTGTGTAAAATTCATTAAAAATCCTTTTTTATTGTTATGTTTCCTTTTTCATTTTCACAACGACTAGAACGAATAAAAATATCACAATCTAATAATGTAAGAAAAATAAGAAGTTTGCCTAATGTAAATCCTTTTAATTTTCCTGAAAGAATAAGTGAAACTTTTGATTGAGATATATTAAGAATTTTACCCGCTTCAACTTGAGTTAAATCCTTCATTTTGATTATTTCTTTTATTATCTCAGCAGTTTGTTTTTTGATATCTTCTCTCATCTTAAAACCTCATTGCAATAAATATATCAGATTGGACATATTTTTGAAAGTCCGAAACTTTTCTTTAAAAATGACGTGTAATTTAATTCTTATAATATTAAATTTTAACTTTACAAGGAGAAAAATTATGTCATTCCCTTTTGCTTCATTCCCTTTTAATGCCGCTGGCGTTGATCAATTTGCCTTTCCACAGTTTCTATCACCTAATTTAAGAGCACCAACCATAAATGATATTCAGAATCCCGGTACAAGATGGATGGATAGTTCTGTAAATCCTCCTGTAATATATGAGACAACAGGTGCAGGAAATTGGAATCAAGCCGGAGGTGCTATAGCAACAACATCAACTTTTGGACAAGTTAAATTAAGTACCTTAGCACAGTTAGAAGGGGGAACAGCACCAGCGGGTGCAGTTGTTCCATTAGCAAACGATGTATTTACCTATGTTCAATCTGTCGTATTAGCAGGAGCAAATATTGCTCAAACTACAGTGACAGGTATTGTTAATTTAGCCACAAATGCTCAAGCAGTTGCAGGAACAGCAACAATTCCTGGTGTAACGGCTTTAGCGGTTCAACCTTCAAATTTAGCTGCAGTTTTTGCAGCTCCACCAGCAACGGGAAGTACAACACCTGCAGCAGGTACATTCACAAATTTAACAGCTGTTGGAACCGTTAGCCTTAATGCAACAGGAATAGGAACAACAACAATTGGAGGTTCTTCAGGAGCTATTACGATTGCTACAGGAGCGGGAAATTTTTCTTTAACAGGTGGTGGTAATACAGTAGGAATAGCCAATGATGCAGCAGCTAATATTGTCACCTTGGGTTCATTGAATGGCGCAGCCTCGTTAGCTTTACAAGCTGGTACAGGTAATTTTACACTTAATGGAGCTGCTGCAACAACATATACTATTGGTGCAGCAACAACAACAGGAACTATTACTATTGGCGGTACTGCTCAAACTGGAACAATGACTCTAGGTAGTTCTTCTGGTACTAATATAATCAATATTGGTAATGGAACTGGTGCCACCACTTTAAATCTTGTTAATGTTCAAACTGCTGGAGCATTTAATGTAGGCGCTGGAATGACAACAGGAGTTATTACGATTGGAGGAACAGCCCAAACAGGAACAATCACATTAGGTTCATCATCTGGAACAAATAGCATTTTAATTGCTAATGGTTCGGGAGCTTCTACAGTAAATATTGCTAATGTTCAAATAGCAGGTGCTGTGAATATAGGCGCTGGAATGACAACAGGAACTATTACAATAGGTGGCACAGGAGCACAAACAGGAACAATTACCATCGCCCCAGGAACAGGAGCTCAAATTGTTAATATTGCAAACGCAAGCACTGGTATAAAAACTATTAATATAGGCGCAGGATTAGTTGCAAATGTTTTGACAATTGGTTCACTAACTGGAGCCGCTTCTATGGCCCTGCAAGTTGGAACTGGTAATTTTACGCTTAATGGTGCAGCTACTTCTACTTATACTATTGGTGCAGCAACAACAACAGGAACCATTACTATTGGCGGTACTGCTCAAACTGGAACAATCACATTAGGTTCTTCATCAGGAACTAATATAGTAGCTATTTCAGCGGGAACAGGAACAAATACTCTTAATTTAGCTAGTATAGCCTCCATTTCAAATCCGAATGTTGTAAATATTGTTTCAGGTTCTATCCCAGCAGCAAACCAAACTGTCAATATAATGACAGGTATAGGAACAGCTGGAACTTATGCATTTAATGTTCTAACAGGGGCGTCAACCGGGGTTACACAAAGTATTTCAATGGCTAATGCAGCAACAGCTACTACTATAGCTATTGGTAATGCGACAGGTGCCTCTTCGATGACTTTAAAAGTAGGTACAGGTAATTTCTTATTGGATGGCGCTGCAACATCGACAATCACCTTAGGCACATCTTTAACAACAGGAACTATTACTATCGGTGGAACTGCGCAGACGGGTGCTCTTACCCTAGGTTCTTCTTCAGGTACCAATAGCGTCCTAATAGCCAATGGAGCAGGGGCAACGACCGTATCTATAGCAAACATTAGTACGAATACCAATGCGGTTAATATTGCAACGGCTTCCGGTGTGAATACAATCACTATAGGGACGATAAATTCGACTTCTGCCGTAAATATCAGGGCAGGATCAGGCAATACAAATATTACAGGTAATTTAAACTTCGTCACTTCTGGAAACAAAATTTTAAGTGCTAATGTCGGAACAACGACAGCGGCAGGTACAAATGCATTTGGTTCTGTTGCTTTAGTAGGAGGAACCGCTACAGTAGCAACAACAGCAGTAACAGCAAATTCTTTGATCTTTTTAACATGTCAAACTTTAGGAACAGTAGCGGTTGCATCTGGATATGCCGTTACTGCAAAATCAGCAGGAACAAGCTTTACAATTACTGCAAGTGCGGGAACAGATACCTCGACAATCGCATGGTTTATCATTAACTAAAAAGGAAATTAACAATGCTAAAGAATTTATCTCAATTAGAACATATCATCGAAGGTAAAGCATTTCGTTTTATTTGTGAAAATGATGCTCCAATTCACTTTGTAAAAGAAGCTCTTTTTCAATTTCAAAAGTATATTGGTCAAGTTGAAGACTATGCTAAAGCACAGCAAGCAGCTGCACCAATTGTAGAAGAAAAAAAAGAAGACCAAAAAATAGAACCTATTCAAGAGGCAGCTCATGTCTAATCCTGAATTAGATAGTTTCCAAGCTATTTTAGCAGTGAGTTTTGATTTAACAACATTGACAGGAACCTTCCAGCCATTAAATGGGCCTGGAGGGTTTTCAGATAATATAAAGATGTTGAAAATATTTAATGGTTCTGGTGTTGGTGTAGATATTAGTTACGATGGAATAAATAAACATGATTTTTGGCCATCTGGTGGCACACTTATTTTTGATTTTCAAACAAATCATCAAGATGCGCCTCCTTATGGTTCGGGAACACTCTATGGGCGTGCAGGACAAATTATTTGGGGTAGAACATCTACTACAGCAACATTTTTGCAGATTGCGGGTTATCGTTAGAATAAAAGGATTAAAATGTCACAATTTTTTCTTAATAGTGTTTCAGGTCCTATTCCGCCATCAGTTCCTACTTCTTTTGTTACAAATTCAGGAACAGCAGTACCAGTAGCTAATGTTTTAAATATATTAGGAACAACAGTTGCTGCAGGAGCTATTCCTTTTCAATTTATAGGTAGTGGAAATACTGTTACTGGCCAGATTCAATTATCTCAAGCTATTGCTTCCACTAATGCTAATAATGTAGGATTATCAGCTTTTAATAGTGCTCAGTTTACTGTAGATGCAAATGGATTTGTGTCTATTATTGGTGGTTCACCAGTAGATTCTATCACAGCAGGGGCTAATATTAACTTAACAGGAACCGCAGCTAATCCTATCATCAATTTAAATACTCAAATTTTAGAGCCAGATGGAAGTGCAGCAGCCCCTTCTTATAGCTTTACAAGCAATCATGCTACAGGCGTTTTTAGAGATACTGGCAATGGTAGATTAGCTTTTAGTACTAATGGATCAAACTTCATGGAGGGCGATTCTAGTACTTTAAGTATTTTTTCTACAACCACTTTTATGACGAATCTTCAAAGAACAGGGTTCTTAGTAACGGGATATACTGTTCCCGGAGCTTATCCTTATACCGCAATAGCTACAGACTATTATATTAGCGTCGATTCCTCAGCAGCAAGAACGATTAATCTTCCAAATGCACCTGCTGGCAATGCTAACAGAGTATTTATCATAAAAGATCGTACAGGAAATGCAGCCACTAATAATATTTCGATTACAACGCCAGGGGGGACAGTAACCTTTGATGGTTTAACTACCTATAAAATCGTTTCAAATTTCGGAGCATTACAATTTATCTTCAATGGCACTAACTACGAGGCATTTTAATGGGATTTAAGAATTATGGGGATAATGTTGGTCGTATCGTAGATCAATCTGGATTAGCTGATTTTACAACTATCGGATCGGCTCTGAATGCTATGTCAGCAGCTAGTTTAACAGGAACATTATTGATAAGACCAGGAACTTATACGGAAAATGTAACATTAATTCCTGGCATCAATCTCGCCGCTTGGAATACAGATTCAGCCAATGGAACAGTTATTATTAATGGAACCTGTACATTATCTACAGCTGGGACAGTTGATATAACAGGGATTGAACTGAAAACAAATTCTGCTCCATTTCTTACCGTATCCGGATCTGCGGCTTCAGCAGTAAATCTTTATGATTGTTTCCTTAATGCTTCTAATAATACAGGGATTAATTTTACTTCTTCAAGTGCAAGTGCATCTATTGCAATGTTTTCATGTTCTGGTAATGTGGGTACAACAGGAATAGGATTTTTTTCTCATTCTTCAGCCGGAACAATGACTATAAATGGTTGTATTCTTAATAATAGTGGGGGTACTACTACAGTTAGTACGCAATCCGCTGGCGGCCTTACTATTGAAAATAATTATTTATCATTTCCAATCTCTATAAGTTCTACAGCAACATTTAGCGGTTTATATAGTTATTTTGATACATCTAATTTAAATATTACTCCAATTACTTCTAGCGTTACCATCGGTTTAGTCACTTGTGATCTTAAAGGGGGAACTGCCGTACCTTTAATAATTAATACTAATACGGCCTATGTCCATAATTGTACATTTGCATCATCCAATATTCATTTATCAGGCGGAACGGGTACATTAGCTTACAGTCCTATTTTCCCAGGTGATTCAAATACACTTGGAACCCCAAATACATCTACAAATACGCCTCAGATTATTTCATCTATCTATACGCAAGGGTTAACATTTGACAATGTCTCTACAATGGCTAATTATGTTTCTGGTGGTAGCTTTTCACCCACAATTACAAATACCGGAACAGCCCCCACAGTAACGTATACAGATAATGTTGGGGTTTATACTCAAATAGGAAATCGTGTTTTCGTTGATGTTGCTATTGATTTAGCTTCCTATACTGCTGGAACTGGAAATGCGCAAATAACACTTACAGGAGCTCCTACACCAAGCGCCACAGCAAACAATTTTGCGGTTGGAACAATGTTGCTCAACAGTGTAACTTTTGATGCTGCAGTATTATATTATGTCGGTAGAATATCCCCAGGAAGTTTAAATTTAGGAATAATCGGAATGCGAACAGCAGCCGGGGTAACAGCATTAAGCGCAACTGGATTAAGTGCTTCAAGTGCTATTAGAGCTTCAGTTTGTTATCATGTTTAATCTGAAAAATCATTTTGAATTAGACCTTCATAACATTTACATCTTAAAATGATTTGCTTTGCTTGCTTCGTATATTCTACACCGCCTAAATAATATAAATACATTCCATGACCTATCGGAAGACCTAAATCATTTACAACTTCAGCCTCTAATATTTCAATGCTATGTAAGCATTTTTCACAGGCATCAATTCTAACACAAAATACAAATACAATAAACCAAACAAACCATTTCATAACTGCTGTCCTAAAATTTTGCATAAGATTAAAGAAAATGAAAATTTAAATCAAGGAAAATCACTGTCAATATCAAAAGAATCATTTTTAGATGTCTTGATACTGCCTTTGTAAAAATATCTGCATAATAAAAAAAGAAAGATCATAGACAAAAATATTTGAAATTCCATAGAAAATCCTAGCTTGTGAATTAAAATATTATATATAAATGTAATAAATAACAATGGAAATGAAATATGACTCACAATATATTCAAGACAATTATTATATTATTTTTCTTAACTTCCTGCCAGGCTCTTCCGGCACTATTTTCATCAGTTGAAAAAATAGCAGATGATAACGCAATCAAGTTAGAGGTATCTCATGAAGCACTTCAACAAAATACAGACTTAGAAATATCTATAAATGTGACTAATAAGGATGAAAAGAAATGAAAGAGTCAATAAAAAAAGCTATGAAACATCCGGATAAACTTGGTGAAGGTGCTAAGAAACGAAAAATGCTTCCGGCTAAAGATAAGAAAAAAGTTGTTATGCAAGAATTTAAACGCGGAACTCTACATTCTGGAAGCGGTGAAAAAGTCACAAATCCTATGCAAGCTATAGCTATAGGTTATTCAGAAGCTGGCGAATCTCGAAAGAAAAAGAAAAAATGACGAATTTAATCAGACTTATCAAAAAATCAACAAGAGAGGAACTAATCATGCATAAGAAAAAAGAACATGAAAAAAAAGAGCATCATAAAGAAATGTCTTGCAAGGGCATGAAAGAACCAAAGGGCATGAAAGAACATCACAAAGAAAAAAAACATAAGAAGTAGGCTATATGGACAAAGATTATAAACGCCTGATCAAAAAAGAAAAAGGCCTAGAAAAAGACACAAAGAAAATCTTAGATAAGGATGAGAAGCGGGATAAATTTGTTAAAGTTGGCAAGAAGGCTATGCGCAAAGGTAAATGTTAGATGCTTTTTCTACATGCCAATTTTTAAGAAAAATGTTAGTTATACCCATTTATACCTGAAATCGAGTATAAATGGGTATTTTTACTTTTCTTTTCTTTCATCTAAACTTTTAAAAATAAAATCAATAGTCTTCGCCACTTGTTTTATAAAAATCAAATAATCATCTTTTTCAATATGTTCATATGAATAATTTGCTAACATATTTATTAAAATATTAATCGTGTGGTAATTTATATGTTTTTCAGTGCATATTTCAGATTTAATTAAATTTTCTTGAATATAACTTATAATATCTATAATTAAAATTTTGATATCTTTACAATCATTAAGATCCATCATTTCCATTTAATTTCCTAAATAAATTATTTGTGTCTGATAATAATGCTTATGTTCCAAATAGTAATTATATATCTAAATAAATTCTAACTATTTTTCCGTTAGAATTTTTATCATAACGACAGGATTGTTTTGATAATATCTCAATATATTCATATGCTTTTTCTTTAGAAACTTTAAATTTTCTGCAAAGAAAAGAAACTGAACATATCCCAGAAATTTTAAAATAATTATTAATTTCTTCTAATGTTTTATCATTCATTATCATTTTTCATATTTAATATTTCGTTATATTCATTCATATGCGATCTAAGTGTATTTGAAAAATGATCAAAATCATTAATTTTTATCCTATTAAATATACAACAAATAAGAATATTTAGATAAATATCACTTTCAGTATATTTATGTAAATTAGATAAAGCAGGTACGTTTTTATCTAGATATTTAATAATATAATCGACTACTTCTTGACATTTTTTTGTATATTTTTCTTCATCTATCATTTATATCAAATCCTTTAATTTCATCATTTCATTGTGAAATTCTTGCTCAAGCGCGATCATATATTCAATATAGGCATTATCTCTATATTCAATAACAACAACACCATCACAACCATCAAAACTCAAATAATGGCATCTATCATGTCCTGTGACTGCCATCTGGTGTTGAAGTTGTGGTTTATAATATTCAGGAATTTTTCCTTTTTTTGCTAACTCATGATTTTTTTTATTGGTACACTTTATTTCTAAAAGAATTTTGCCGTCAAGGCTTATTCCATCAAGACTAGCATACATCCAATTGTAAAGCGGATTTACATGAACTTGAGGAATAAAGAGTGTATGAAATTCATTTTCTGCATAGCTTCTTGCTATAGGTTCTAAATCTATTCCCCTTTGCATCCTTTCATTAATCGGCTGGGGATCTATCCACCCTAGCTTCTCGTGTAGTAACTCTTCCCTTGTCCGCCAGGAATTAGCTCCAATTATAATAGCGGCATCACTGGCTCCAATTCCTTTCTTACGAAATTGAATCCATTCTGTGCTTCCTTGCACCAAATTTTCTACTATCATTCTACATCCTTGTAGTTGCACATAGCCAAATCACAAAAAAAGCCACCAATATCATTGTAGTGAATACTAAAGCATCAGATGAAGATTCTTCCATTATTCAACCTCTGGCTTTACAACGTTAATTTCTTTTAAATATTCTTGATGTTCATGTGCTTTTTCTTCGATCTGCTTTTTGTAAATTGTAAATTTATTTGAAGGAAGATCATCGATAATTGAAATCTTATTAGTTTCAAAAATATATTTTATTGTACTTTCTTTAATCTTCGGATCGCATAGATTGAGTAATTCTGAAAGTTCAATGGCTTGAGCGGTTGTTATGGGTTGTTGTTTTTCTTGAATGTCAAGCAGTTTTACATTTGACTTATCTTCCAGTATTTCTCCAGTTTCGAAATTTACTTTTTGTTTTTTTGCATCAGGAACAGTTTCAACTTCACTCTCGTCTAAAAAACCAAGACCACTAATACTTAAAGTAACACGTCGTTTTGCTTTGGTTTCAGCTTTCATGATTGCGTTAGCCTTTTGATCGCCTTTTAAACCGGCCAAATTAACAGCTCCTTTAGCAGAATCGACTCTACCACAATTAGTAACTGCTTTTGCCGTTACAATATAAAGATCATCAATTACTTTATCTTCCATTGAAGTGATAGAAATTCCATTAAGCTTACGCAATTGATCTGTTGCTTCTTTTCTTGTATAGAATTGAAGCTTTCCGTTTAAAGTTATGTACTCAAAGGGTCGGGTATACGGATTTAATCCAAGGCTTTTACAAACTTCATGATAATAAACAACTCTTTGTTCAGGCGTAAGCTTACTCAAATCACCCGTTAAAACAACTTGTTCAATCAAGTCAAATCCAGGACGATTATTATTTTCCATTTTAACTAATGATGTGGTCATAATTTTTTCTCCTAAAGATGGGCAAATTTTTTGTCTAATTCTAATTTTTCTAACTTTAATGCTAAATTCCTAAGCTCAAGTATTTCAAGCCGAGTATGTTCTAAAATCATCTCCATCATATTGATTTTATCTTGTATCAAAAATATCTTATCATTTATATCTATATACATGTAACGTCATCCATATTTAAGCGTCTTTGTTAAGGTATTTTTAGGAGTGGCCCCTACCACTCCTTTTTCATTTAATCTTCACTGTGTTCGCTAACACAACAATCATCTAAATATTCATTGTAAGCATCTTCGAAATGCGCAAGTGAAAGGAAGGAGGCTTCTTCTAAGTCGGTGAATTGAATATTATTTGTTTCTTCGATGTCATATTGCCTTGCAAAAATAATAATTGGAGCGATGCGATAAGCCACTTCTAATGAACAATCGAAGTAACTTGAAATTACCCGCGCAGCGTCATCTTGATATTTCTTCACTAAGTCTTGTAAATCTCTTGTTTGTCTTGTCTCAAACATATGATATATTCTCCTACTTGACAGTTATTTTCTTTTCGATTATAACCATAACACATTAAGAGATTTTATCTCAACAAAAAAAAGCAATAACAATAAAAAAAAACGGTTATGATATGAAATTAAAAGAATATATATATAAAAAACATATTCAAGCAAAATTCCTTGCTCAAGACTTAAATATGTCTGAAGCTACTATGTACAAGCTTATGAATGGTTTAGCAGACCCTCGTATTTCTACTATTTTAGCCATCGAAGAAATCACCGATGGTTATGTAACAGTGAAAGATTGGGTTTTAGAGTGTAAGGACAAAAGAAAGAATGCCAATCAAGATAAAAATGAAACTCATAACTAACATAACTTGAGTCAAAACATCTGAACATATGGCACGTTTAATCCTACGAAATAATTTCATATCTATACTCCAAGTTAAAATCAAAGGTTGCTTAAAAATATTTTATTTTACAATATATTTAAAGGCGCTCTCTATCGAATTTATCGGAAAAAAGATGAAATTGAAGAATAAGGTTTTGCTTTGTAAAGAATGTATCGATTCTTTAACACCTTTTGATGATCATATGCCTGCTTATGAATGGGCTAAAACGTGTATTTATAACAGCTCAGGAAAATTACGCACCCTTTACAATAGTGAACATGGTAATCCTGTTTTAAGAAATCTTGAAAAAGAAGGTTACATCATTACCACAGAGAAAAATGAAAAATATATCTATATAAAAGCCAAAGGTTTCCAATATTCTGACGAAAATGGAGATCTCTATTGTTTATCACCCCATATCCACGGAGAATATGATGAGTAAATTTATAAAAACTTATAAAGAAGAATTTATCAACACAGACCATGTTGTGATATTTGAAGTACAGAAATCTTGTAGTTCCTGTGATAATAAATCATATGAGATTGTAGCAAAAATGCGACACACTTCGCCGTATGATGAAGTTGTTATGTTTAGAGGATATATTTCCGAACAAGACGCTAAAACAAGTTTAATGTCAGTAATGATGCAAAAAGGACTTGCGTGAAATAAAAAAGCCCTGCCAAAAACAGGGCTTAGTAGACAGGAAAAGACAAAAACCAGTTTAATGTCGAGAAAAAACCAGTATACAAACTATCCTTAACACAAAGACTTCATTTGCAACGAAGCCGTTCGATAAGACAAAAATTCGATAAAACAAGACAGACACAATTTATAAATTCGATAATTCATAAATTTATTGATAAGACAGACAAACTATAACGTCTGTCATCTTATCGAATTTATGAATTAGCAACAACACTAATAAATTTATTGATAAGAGGTTTTAATGAAAAATATTCCAAACAATAATGTAAACGAAGAAATAATCTTAGGTCATAATCATTCGTTTGATGTTGGAATCGCAAGAAAACTTGGACTTGAAGCTGCAATCGTTTATAATCATATCATTTATTGGATATCGATTAACGCCAATAAGAAAGATTCTGAATTGATTGAGGGAAAATATTGGATGTATGAAAAACAGGAAGATATAGCAGATTTTCTTGGTTATCTTTCATATGACAGTGTAAAAAGAGCAATAAAAATTCTTTTAGAATCAGGTTTATTAATAAAAGGGAATTTTAATAAAAATCCTTTCGACAAGACTTCCTGGTATACTATAAAAAATCAAAAACTTATTTTAATTAAAAAATCTCTTGCGAAGGCGCACCCGTGCGCGATCGACAGCGTACCCGTGCGCGATCCACAGCGTACCAGTGCGCCTTCTATATATAAGGAACATAATTATAAACAAGAAGAACACCAACATCAACAACACGCGCGCGATGAGCGCGACGCGGATGATGATTTGATTTTTTCTGATAAGGAAAAAGAAGAATTAAACAACTTCACTCCTGAAGATATCCAGCAAGCTATAGAAATCACCAAGCGCGAATGCATACAGAAAGCAAATAAGTCCCAGGTGAAGTATTTCTTTAAAGTTATCGCCAATCTTCCTAAGAAAAAATCATTACCCCAGGCCGATCCGGAGAAAAATAAGAAAATCGCCCGAAAACTTGTCGCAAAAGCAAAGATCCCAAAAGGCATTATAATCGAAATTCTCTCAAAAACAGTCGAAATTGGTCAAAGTAATGGCTATAAACCCATGATTGAGATAAAATATACAGACAACGGATTCGAAGATCAGATCATAAATGCTATGCGAAAGAATGGCATAGTCTTTGAGTGGCCCTAAAATTCATTAAAAAAGGAGTTATAAATGAATAAAGAAGAATTTATCAGTGAAATTGAATTTTGCCCCGATTGGGTACACACAAAAAGCGATGCTTTAGACTATTCAAGACATTTAAATTATAGATTAATACAACAAAAATCTAATTATAATTTATTGTTTTCTTTAATAAAAGAATATTATCCTGATTTTCTTGATACTATAATAGAAAAAATAGAAGAAAATCAATTTATTTACGATACTATCTATAATGATACTTATCACCCAGCTATAGCAGAAGCAAGAACAAAACAAAATATAAATGTAGTCAAATAGACGCATTTAAAAGCCCCACAACGAAAAAATTATAAAAACACAGGGAAATCCTCAACACAAAGAAATTATCGCAACAGAAACGTTCCCTGTGCGTTTAATCAGCGAAGCCAATAACTTCGACCATTGGACAAAAAAATATAAACGAAAAAAGAATATTCAAAAAATGATTTGGTTTTACTTTATCACAGCTCCACCAATCCCTCTCCCATGCGAAGTACACCTAACTCGCTATGGAAAAAAACTACTCGATCAAGATAACCTGGTCCATTGCTTTAAATCAGCAATCGATCAGATAGCAAGTCATATCATCCCAGGATTAAAACCCGGACAAGCTGATAGCTCAATACACATATCCTGGCACTATCACCAAGAAATAGCTAAATTCTATGCTTTTAAAATGGAAATATGTAAATGAATGAATTACTCAACCGTTCCCTTTTTATTCCAAAGTATCAAAATATGTATTTACAAAATCAACTAAAATACTTTTTGGACTATCAAATTCCTTGCAAAGTTTACATGAAATGTATAAACAAGCTATTATTATACTAAAAGCTTCTTCGATTGTAATTTCTTCAGGTAAAACATTAGCAATAGCTTTTATATATTTATTATTATTTTTAGATTCCATCATTTCCTCTGTTTAAGTAACATTGTTCGTAATTGCTCAATCTCTTCCTGTTGTTTCAATATAATCTTTAACGCCTCATTAAGCTTTGCAAATTGTGCTTTATGGTTGCGCCTATTGCTATCCTGAATTAAAGCTAATTCCTTCCGAAATAAGCTCATTTCATCATTAGGCTCAAAAAAATCTAGTTGTACATTAAACATATTTATTAATTTAAATTATTTAATAAGAAATTGTTTACTAATTGTAGAGCACATGGATAATCATCTTTTTCAAGTGACATCATTAACCTATAAACATTAAATCATCTTTTTTAACCATCATATATTCATAATCACTCGGATTGAATGGTTTTGTAATAATATGCCACCCGTTTTTAGTTGGATATTCCATAATAATTAATTCTGTATTACTTAATTGAAGTTTCGCATGTTTGTATTCTTCTTGACTATCGCAATCTATCAAAAAATTGCTTTGTATCCTCGCATTTGGATTCATTAAGCAACTAAAGAATCGGTTCTTTATGTCGCAATAGAATGATTTAAGCTCATGCATGTTTGAATAGTCAGTCTCTAATTGGCGTCTTTTAAACTCATGAATAGCTTTTGACATATCTCGTTCGTTAATAGATGAATAAATACGATACCCCTGATATGAAGTCTTTTGTAACTCGTGTAATTCACGTACGTGCGCTTTCCATTCTTGCATATCCCGTGAGATTCTTTTGATAGCTTTCCTTTGAGCATTTTCCTCCTCTCCATCTTTGTTTCTCCTTAACAAAATAATGCCACGCACTCCCTCGGTAAACATCTCTGGAATAGAATCAATGTCCTCAATTAATTTATTATTAATGAGTTTATTCATTTGTTTCATATCTCCTTATGATTCTAGATGTTCAATCAATCTGCTTGTTACTTCTTCAATAAAAATATCTAATGCCGTATCATAATCATTTGTACAATAAGATGCCCGAATAAATTCACAAGTACATACAGACAATACATTTAAAATTTCTTTAGTAAATTCAGGACCTTTTTTTTCTGTTTTACTATTCATTAATTTTAAAACTTCACCAGCAACTTCACCAATATCCATACCAATCCCCATAACTTTATAAATTTTATCCTAACATCATATCACACTAGACAAATATTCTACACTATGTTTTAAATAGAATTATATATTAAATATTTACTTATAAGGTGTCACAGTGCCAGCAGGACGTCCCCGAATTATTTCTTTACCACCAAATGAAACCATTAAATTGGGTCAAGAACTTGTCATCTGGGCAACAGAAAAAACAAGCGAAATTAGAACTTCTTTTTGTTTCTTTTATAATCTAAAAAAAGGAATAACATATAAAGAATGGAAAGAACTTAAACAAAAACAAGAATTTAGACCCTATTATGAAAAAGCACGTGCAGCTCTAGCACAAAAACTTCATTCCCAGGCACTTGAAAAAGGTCTTTCACATCGCTATATTAGAATGTACGATCAAGAAATGGCCGAAAATGAAAATCAAGATAAACAAGATGATCTTGATAGAGAACTCGAACAAAAGAAAAGATTGATTGATCATCAAGCATCAAAAGAAAATAAAAATATCTCTCCCATACAAGATCAAATAGATCAACGTCATGAAATCATGATGCTTAAATCCGAAATAACCAGGTTAAAAGCTAATGCCAACAAGCCAGAAACAGGATCAGAGTTTCACGGAAGCAACCCGTCGCTTTAATATATGGGTAGGATCTGTAAGCGCTGGTAAAACATATTCAAGCCTAGAAAGATTTATCTATGATCTAAAAAATGGTCCGCCAGGCGAAGCCATGATCATAGGTGTTAATAGAACTTCTATTCAAAGAAATATACTCACTCATCTATATACACAATTAGGTTTTCCTTGTCCTACAGAGAAATCACAAAAGGATGAAATATATGGACGTGTACTTTGGTTTGTCGGTGCTCCAGATGTTAGCAGTGTATCTACTATACAAGGAGCTACGCTTGCGCTAGCTTATGTCGATGAAGCTACATGTTTACCAGAACCTTTTTGGAAGATGTTAGAATCACGTATGCGTGTGCCTGGCGCAAAGATATTAGCCACATGCAATCCTGAAGGTCCAGCCCATTGGCTTAAGAAAGATTATATCGATAATAAAGCATTAGATCTTGTTTGCTTTCAATTTAATCTTGAAGATAACCCAACCCTTGATGAAGCCTATAAACAACAACTCAAAGCTTCCTATACTGGAATGTGGTATAAGCGCTATATATTAGGTGAATGGACTCTTGCAACAGGTGCCATATATGACACATACGATCATCTCAATGAATATGTTTTGGACTATCCTACCCCATCGTATTATATCGTTGGGATCGACTATGGCACTACAAATGCTACAGCTGCCGTCCTTGTCGGTGTTACGCCAAATAAATGGCCACAATTGCACGTCGAAAAGGAATATTACTATGATAGTGCCAAAGCCGGACGTGCTAAAACAGACGCTGAACTGGTCAAAGACATCAAAGATTTTATCGGTTATAAAAGTATATCGGCGATTTATCTTGATCCATCAGCAGCTTCCCTCAAGATTGCCCTTCGTCAATCAAATTTGCCGGTTCTTGATGCGATTAATGATGTTGTCCCAGGAATAAAGACAGTCGGTAAATTTATAGCAGGTAAGAATTTAGTTATACACAAATCATGTAGAACATTGATAGATCATATACAATCTTACGCCTGGTGTCCTAAAGCAGCAGATCGAGGCGAAGATAAACCTATTAAGAAAAACGATCACATCACAGATGCCCTTAGATATAGTTGTCACACAGCTTTTCCTCAAGGAGAATTCGACTCACCAGATGAAAACCTTACTATAGATCAGATAAGGCGTAAAGTTTATGAAGAGAATGAAGGATATGGCTATATGAATCCTGGCATTGGTGGGGGATATTTTTAAAAAATGCATGAAGAATGGACGAAAACAAGTCAATCACTTCCAGATGTCAAAGCAGGCAAATTTAGAGTAAAAAGACAAGATAATATTGAATTAGATGCTTTTTTCTATGCAGATGCTATGGCTTGGATAGCATATTATGGACTAAAAACTTGTCATTGGTGGAATGCCACAGGAAATCATGAAAGACTAGACGATGTAATAGAATGGAAAACAATACCTAAGAATTAAAAATACATATGCATTAAATATTTACTATATGATAAATTAAATATTTAATTATGTTTGGTGATTCATGGGATCGTATGATCGTGGTGGATATGTAAGAAATACTAGTGGCTATATTGATCCTATGGATGTTGGCGCAAAACATATGCGTCAACGAAAGGATGACTTCTATCAAGCCAACTATACCGGAAATTCAGCATTATGGGCTCAAGGATATATTGATAAAAGATTTAAAGTAGGTGATCAAAGTCTTTATTCTTGGGCTACAGGAAATAATTTTAATCAAAATGCTTATAGATACTTCTTCAACTTGATTCGCAGACATATTAATATGATCTGTGGATATCAACGAAAGAATCGTAAATCTACAATTACATTACCTTTGCATGGGGATGAAGATGCTTTAGCAGATGATTATAACATGGTTTTAAGATGGTGTGAAGATAGATCAGGATTTCAAGAATATCTTTCGCAAGTATTTGAGGGCTCATGTGATACTGGAATGACACTTCTATATATGTATCCTGATTATACTTTAGATCCTATTTCAGGCGATCTTTTTGATGATTCAGTTTCATATAATAATTTTCTAATTGATCAATACTATAGAAAGCAAGACTTAACAGATTGTAACGGGATATGGAGAAGACGTTGGACATCTAAAGAAGGGGCTAAAGCATTAGTACCAGGTTATTCAAAAGAAATAGATAAAATGAAACCTTCTGGTATGAAAGATGGGCGTTTTCCTGTTCAAGCAGAGCTTCAGAATGTAGCATTAAACAATCTATTTACATATGATGAATTCCTTTATAGAACTACACGTGAAGCGACTATCATTATTGATCCTAAATCTGGTGAATCTGTTGAATGGGAAGATGATGAAGAAGATCAAGATGATATGATGGAACAAGTTCTTGCGCAACAGCCTTGGTTACAAGTTAAGAAAATGCAAGTGCCTACAGTTAGACTTTCAATTGCATTAGGAGATAAAGAAATATATGACGGACCTAACCTCCTTTCGATTGATTCCTACCCCTGTGTGCCTTCTTTATGTTATTATGAGCCTGATATTAGTAATTTTTCGTGGCGCTGTATGGGCGTCATCAGAAATCTCAGAGATCCTCAATTCTTATATAACATGCGCAAAGTTATTGAACTCGAAATACTCCAATCTCAAATTAACTCTGGGTGGATTTTTCCAATTGATGCAGTAACAGATATAAAAGCGTTTAGGCAGTCGGGACAAGGATTTTTAGTGCCTTTAAAAGCTGGTCACTTACCAAATGAAGTGCAGAGAATAGAACCAGCAGCAATACCACAATCATTACTTGAATTAAGCGCAAGTTTAAGCGAAGATATTACAAAAATATCAGGTGTGAATGAAGAATTACTCGGCGCAGCGACTGACGATAAGAGCGGTATACTCTCCATGCTGCGCCAAGGAGCAGGACTTACGACATTGCAAACTATCTTCGACAAGCTCGATTATACTCAGCGATTGTATGGGAAAATACGCCTACAAGCAATTCGGAAAAACTTCAGTAAGGGTAAAGTACGTAATATCCTTGGTCATGAAGCAGATTCAAGATTCTGGACAAGTCACAGCCAAAAGTATTCCATTGCTGTCGAAGAGGGTAACTATTCAACTAGCCAAAGGCAAATGGAGCTCCAACAATTACTTCACTTTAAAGAATTGGGGATCGGTATCGCCGACAAATCAATCTTACGAGCAGCTTTTATCACAAACAAGCGAGAAGTTATTGCCGATATGGAAGAACAAAATCAACAACAACAACAAATGCAACAATCACAAGCACAACAACAAGCCCAAGTAGATCAAAGTAAGATTATGGCTACAATGGCAAAAGCTCGTCTTGATATGGCTAAAGAACAAGAAAGCTATGCTAAAGTAGAAGATCTACATGCTGATTCTGATCATAAGCGTGCTCAAACAGAATTAGACCTTGTTAAATCTATGGTAGAACTTGAATCTTTAGATCTAGAAATGATTGGTAGATCTTATGAAATTGCTATGGCAATAAAAGGTCAAAATACACAAAATACAGAAAAAACAGCCCTGGCAGGCTAAGGAGTATATATGGCACATAGCAAAGAGGCTCATGCTAAAAAAAATGCAATGGGTCAATTTAATGAAGGTCATCATGAAAAGAAAATGGAACCATTATCTTATGCAGATGGTAAATATACATCTGGTGAAATGGAGAATCCAGAGCACCTAAAGAAATCTGTAGATATGTTAGCTGCTTATGCAAGAAAGCATAAAATGAACTATCCTTAATAATTTAAAAGGAAGCTAAACCGTAAATATAGCTCGCTAGTCGGCAGCTAGAGGCAGCGTCGTAATAGGGATATCGCTAGCAGAGAATACCTAACGTAAAAGCTAGGGTTGGCCTGGATTTACCTAGACTAAAATAATCCAGGACGTATTTAAAGGATATATTATGAAAGAATATTCATCGGCATTTTTTTATAAATCAGAAAATTATACTGGTCCTATTGCTATAAATATGCAAGTTTCAAAAGAATTTGATGCATATCATAAAAATTTAGTCATTCAGATAAATTTAAATAAAGAATTAATGGAGGATTATGAAAAAAAGACACCATGCACCTGATTATTTAAAGAATAAAGATGCTGATGTAATTCCTAAAGGATGGGGATCATCCGAATCAAACAAACAATGGGAAATTGATGTAGGTTCAAGCGTGTTTCCGAAATATGGTGATAATCCTAAAGATGCTTTTCTTGCAGGTAATGGTAGAGTAAGACCTCAACCACATAAAATGATAAATGAGACAGATCACTAATGGATATCACTCAAGAAATGAAAGATCAAGAAAAAATCATTGAATTATTAAAAGAAATTATTCAATTACTTAATTTAATACAAAGAAATACTTTTCCCGGTCATTAATGAAACTTAGAAAAAGAAAAACAGCCGGACAATTAGCCCATAAAGCAGCATCTGACACAACGAAATATAATGCTCTTGAAGTTGGTTACGCTATGACCGATGATGTCATGGAACAAATTCGTATATGTATAAATAACCATAATTCAATAATCGATGAGAATGAATATTGCATTGTCCGAGTTATTGCAGGAGATCCACTTATTTCTAATGCTAGACGATTTAAATATTATGCCTGGATGTATTTACCTAGTCCAAGACCTAATCAAGCGGTTTTTTTATATAATAAGACAAAGAATTCTATCCGAAGATTATGGGTATTGCCATCGGATGCGGTGATGGCTGAACTTCATGAGTTATCTCATGTTAATAAAAGATATCAAACTATGAAGATTTGGACGGATGCCTTCTATAAAACATGGAAGTTCATTCCATATAAGGGAATGGGTCAACATCTGACAAAAGGAGTTATTCAAACAAAATATATTAATTTTAAAGGGGAATTGACTGATTCACCGGGTGAATTTGTCAATACTGATCCAACTAAGTTCTGGGAATTCATCAGACATATGCATGATATAGACATGCTTTCAGAACATGAATATTTTCTAGCTCATCGCGAGGAACTTATCAAGGCAGGTTGTAAGATCCCTGATTCTAACTTTTCCGATGCCTTTGATTTTAGTAAAATCTCTGTCAAACAATTCGTAGACTCGCAAGATTCCATTATCGATTAAGACTTTTTCAGTCTGTTTCTGAAGGCATAATACGCCAATTGGCATATCGCCAGTCATATAATGAACCATTTTTCTATAATTTTGTAGACTTTCAAGAAGTTTCTTGTTAATTTTTTTTATATCAGATTTTTTTAATTTTAAATCACTCATGGAGAGCCTTTAATGAATCCAGTAATACAAGAAAATATCCCAGAAAAAGTTAATGAACAACAAAAACAATCTAATATACCACAAATTCAACCTAATGTACAAGAAGCAATCAATATCAATAATAATCAATCCGAAATGGATAGAAAATCTTCACCACCAATTAAGTCAGAAGAAAATCAAGCAAACTGGAAAGCTTTCAGAGAACAGAAGGAAGTTGAAAGAAAAGCTAGAGAAGCCGCAGAAAAACGGGCAATAGAGAAAGCAGCAGAGGCCGAAGCTCTTAAAGCGGCATTAGAATCGGCTATTTCAAATAAATCATCAAATAATAGACATCAATATGACGATGATCGCGAAATATCTGAAACAGAAGAAGAACGTATTGATAAACGCGTTAAAGCTATACTAGCAGAAAGAGAAATTCAATCAGAAAAAGAAAAACAAGAGCGCGAAAGACAATCTCTACCTGATAAAATGACTCAAGTTTATCCAGATTTCAATAAAGTATGTAAGACAGAAAACTTTGATTATCTTGAATATCATCATCCCGTCATTTATAATGCTTTGAAAAATAGAGGAGATTCTTTTGAATCTTGGTCACAGATTTACCAAGCCATTAAGCAATATGTTCCTAATTTAGATGCTAAACAAGATTCACACAAAGCAGAAAAGAATCTTATGAAACCGCAATCTATTTCATCTCCAGGGAATACACAAGGTGGAAATGCTATGCCATCAGCTAGATTAGATGAGGCACGTAAAGCAGAGAATTGGGCTAGGATGCAACGTACATTGAAAGGATTAAGCTAATGAAAAACTTTGAATATACTGAAAATGATTATCAAGAACTAGAAGCAGCGTTGATGAGAAGCAATGCTGTATCTTACGGAAGGCCTGACCAATATCAATATTATCAAAATGAATTATCAAAACATATAGCTTCGTTTCTTCTTAGACCATATAGGATGAAGAAGATGGAAGAAAAGAAAAATCAAGATAATGATGAAAAAACTTGAAAGAAATAGGAATATTTTTATTTTTTATATTTCTATTGTTATAATAAAAATAAACAAAACAAAACCCAACGTAACACAAAAAAACCCAAATTAACATAACTTAAATTAATATATTTCATTTAATTGATATCACTAAGGATAGAATTCATGGCTTGGGTTAATAATGAAAGTACATGCATGCTATGGCCCAAGTCATTTTTTTCTTTTTTGCTTAAACAATCCAAATCCACATTCATAGCACATTGTTTATCTCTATTCAATTGATTAAAGCATTTCTTTTTTCGTATATCAATTTTGTGCTTTATTTTGTTTGCTGGAAGTATTTTTAATCCATCATCAACAACTGATTGAGTAGATTTATAACCCTGTTTTTCTAAATATTGTTTTAACTGAATTAAAGGTCCAATAAATACCCATGGTTTATTAGGAATATCTTCGATATCCAAGGCTTTTTCAATAATATTTTTAGGAATAAATTTATCATATTCTATCCAACCTTGATTTTTCAAGAAAACGAATGCATCTTTAACTTTTTTCATATATAATCCTGATTAAAAAAATAAACAAAACATAACTTATCATACCCAAATTCAACCCAACCCAACTAAAAAAAACTTAGGAACTTAAAAATTAATAGACAAAACATAACTCACATCAACCCGACAAAGGAATTAATAAGATTATACACAAAACGTAACACAACTTGCATAAACTCAACTTAACGTAACGTAACGTAACTAAACTTAGGAATTTAAAAATTAATAGACAAAACAAAACGTAGAATAACTCAACATAACCGGTCACAGCCCAACTAAACTCAACTTAACCTAAGTATATTCTTTAAGCGCTTCCAACGTAAAACGGCCATATGTTCCCGTTGCTTTCTCTGGTCTAAGTTCACAAAGACCAAATTCAAAGCCAGCGGTATCTATAATACGTTTTAATTGCTCAATGGAAAGCAATTCGGTGTTTAAATATAAATCAAACTTCACTTCCCACTTATTGAAAATAGGACGCGTTCGTACAATGCGAGCTCTATTAACAACAACAGTCTCAGCAAAGACATGTAATTGCTCATCGTTTTTATTGACAATTTGCCATAACTGCTCGCTATTCTTTCCTTCATAGCCAATTAAT
>Ga0210402_10000652_pt1 | contig 38350 bp, 36 predicted proteins | sample IncBWC7MmetaG_FD_161055 | JGI IMG/M metagenome (GOLD analysis project Ga0210402, IMG submission 161055) | Forest soil microbial communities from Barre Woods Harvard Forest LTER site, Petersham, Massachusetts, United States - Inc-BW-C-7-M | ecosystem: Environmental > Terrestrial > Soil >...
TGTAGGTAATCAGGATGCCGGCGATGATGACGATTGCCGGCAGCGCGGTCGCCTCCATCGAGATCGCAAGCCCCTGGATCACGTTGGTGCCGTGACCGGTGACGGAGGCCGCAGCGATCGACTTCACCGGGCGGAAATCGGTTCCGGTGTAGTATTCGGTGATCCAGATGATCAGGCCGGTGACGGCGAGACCGACCAGGCCGCATTCGAACAGCGCCATGCCGGTGAAATCGACGCCGGCCAGCTTGTCGAAGCCGACCAGCCAGTAGATCGCGCCGGCAACGCCGACGATCGACAGCACGCCGGTCGCGATCAGGCCCTTGTAGAGCGCACCCATGATGGACTGGCTGGCGCCGAGCTTGACGAAGAACGTGCCGATGATCGAGGTGATGATGCAGATGCCGCCGATTGCGAGCGGCAACGTCATCATGTTGGCGAGGATCGGCGTCTTGGCGAAGAAGATCGCGGCCAGCACCATGGTGGCAACCGCGGTCACCGCGTAGGTCTCGAACAGGTCGGCGGCCATGCCGGCGCAGTCGCCGACATTGTCGCCGACGTTGTCGGCGATCGTCGCCGGATTGCGCGGATCGTCCTCGGGGATGCCTGCCTCGACCTTGCCGACGAGGTCGCCGCCGACGTCGGCGCCCTTGGTGAAGATGCCGCCGCCCAGACGCGCGAAGATCGAGATCAGCGAGGCGCCAAAACCGAGCGCGACCATCGCGTCGACGACGGTGCGGCTGTCAGGAGCCAGGTGCAGCGAATGGGTCAGGAAGCCGAAATAGAGCGTGACGCCGAGCAGCGCGAGACCGGCGACCAGAAGGCCGGTGATGGCGCCCGCCTTGAACGCGAGCTCGAGGCCGCCGGCGAGCGATGTGGTCGCCGCCTGCGCGGTACGGACATTGGCGCGCACCGACACATTCATGCCGATGAAGCCGGCCGCGCCGGACAGGATCGCGCCGATGGCAAATCCGACCGCGACCAGGAGGCCGAGGAAGTAGGCGAGCAGCAGGAAGATCACGACGCCGACGATGGCGATGGTGGTGTATTGGCGCCGCAGATAGGCCTGCGCACCTTCGCGCACGGCGGCGGCGATTTCCTGCATCCGCGGATTGCCGGCGTCCGCCTTCAACACCGACGAAGTCGCCCAGATGGCGTAAACGATCGAAAGTGCCCCGCAGAGCACGATCACCCATAATGCTGTCATTAGTTTCCTCAGGTCCTGTTCTTCTAGCCCCGCGCCCTTGCCGCTGGTCGCGGCCGGCGCACAAAAAGCAGGCCGACCCTGCCCAAAAGGCGGCCTCAAATCGGCGGGGACCATGCCAAAATCGCACTCCGGGCGCAACGCCGCGGTGGGCAGAAAAGGTCGAATTCAAGCAGGATTTTCCGGCCCGTGGGCGGGGTCGGGCGAAGCCCTAGAAGTGGCTGTAAGACAGGCGATCAAGCGCAATGTCCCGGCCCTGTGCGTCCAAAAACCGCAATGGCTCGCTCGGAGCGACCACCGTTCCGATCGACGTCAGCGCCACACCAGTCTTCGTGGCTTCGTCTCCGAGCGCGGGACAAGCCGCCTCGGGAACCGCACACAAGACCTCGTAATCGTCGCCTCCGCAGATCATGGCCTCGAGGCGAACGACGCCCCCTGCGAGCAGGTCCGCCGCGGCGGCCGACTTGGGAATGCTGGGAACATCGATCACGGCGGACACGCCTGACGCCGCGCAGAGCTTTGCGAGATCGCCCGCGAGACCGTCGGATACGTCCATCGCGGCGCTGGCATGGTCGCGGATCGCGCCGGCCAGCGCATTGCGCGGCTCGGGGAGGCGGTAGCGGCCAACCAGCCAGTCCCGAGCCGTCGCATTACCGGAAAGCGCCGCCGCAGCCGCTCCGCCCTTGAGGATGTTCAGGCCGATCGCGGCATCGCCGATCGTGCCCGTCACCATCACGCGGTCGCCCGGCCTTGCGCCGCTGCGACGGACCATCCGGCCTCGGGGCACGCGGCCGAAAGCCGTGATCGAGACCGTCAACGGACCCGGCGTGGACACCGTATCGCCGCCGAGCAGCGGACAGGCATAGTGTCGGGCGTCCTCACCAAGCCCGCGCGCGAAGGCCGTCAGCCAAGCATCGTCTACTGCACGCAGCGCCAGCGTGAGCACAAAGCCGGCCGGGGTCGCCCCCTTGGCGGCAAGATCGGACAAATTCACCCGCAGCGCCTTTCGCGCCAGCGTCTGCGGCGGATCCTCGGGCAGGAAGTGCACGCCTTCGACAACGGCGTCCGTCGTCACCACGACATCTTCGCCGTCGGCCCTGAGGATCGCGGCATCATCCTGCAGGCCGAATGCACCAGGCTCGGTCGCGATCGGCTTGAAGTAACGCGCGATCAGCGCATCCTCGCCGGATGCGGTCCGCCCGTCAGCCACGGCCGAACTCGTCCGCGCGAAACTGCCGCGCGATCTGGTCCAGCACCGCGTTCACCATGCCGGTTTCCTCGCTGTCGACAAAGGCATGGGCAACATCGACATATTCGGAAACCACAACCCGGCCGGGGACGTCCTTGCGATGATCGAGCTCGTAGGCGCCGGCGCGCAGCACCGCGCGCAGAATCGCGTCGATCCGCTTCAAGGGCCAGCCGCGCGACAGCGCATCGTCGATGATGGGATCGAGTCTCGCCTGATCGCGCACAACGCCGGAGACGACGTCGCGAAAGAACGCGGCTTCCGCTGGCAGATATTTGTCGCCCTCGACCTCGCCGCCGAGCCAATGGCTTTCGAACTCGGAGAAGATGTCGTTGATCCCGGCGCCGGCGATGTCCATCTGATAGAGCGCCTGCACGGCGGCGAGCCGCGCCGCGCCGCGCCGGTTGGCTTTTCTGTCCGGTGCCCGCACTGGTTTTGGCTTGATGTCGGCCATGATCAGGCCTTTGTCAGGCGGCGTTTGATGCGCAACATGGCGAGCGCCGCGCGCGCGGCGTCGCCGCCCTTGTTGAGCTCGGAGGCGCGCGCCCGCGCCCAAGCCTGCGCTTCGGTATTGACGGTGATGATGCCGTTGCCGAGCGGAAGCTTTCGCGCCACCGCAAGATCCATCAGCGCACGCGAGGACTCGATGGCGACAATCTCGAAATGGATGGTGTCGCCGCGGATCACGCAACCGAGCGCGATGGCGGCGTCATAGGGTTTTCCGCTCGCGTCGGCGGCGTCGAGCGCGATCGCAATCGCCGCCGGAATTTCCAGCGCGCCGGGCACGGTGATGATGTCATGCGTGACGCCGGCAGCCTTCAATTCGGCGAGCGCGCCTTCCAGCAGCGCGTCCTGGATATCATCGTAGAACCGTGCTTCGACAATCAGCGCGCGCGCGCCGGAAATATCGGTCTGGTCCTTCAAAGGGGCACGCCGTGCGTCTGCCATCAGCTCTTTCCACTTCCCGGCGTTGGCATTCAACACCCATGTGATTGTCAACGTTTGTAGTCGTGACAGCTATGCAAGCCAAGGGCGAAAGCAAGCAGCACGATATTCATCACGGCAGGGCTTGTCTTGGTCACCCATGTCTTCTTCATTGTTCATGACCAGGACGTGGTGGTCGGCATCCGTCCATACCGGCACTTCGCCGGGCTTTCGGCGCCATCCGCCGCAGTTCAGCGAAGGCGCGCAAGTCCGCGCATGATGCTCACTTCATCTCAGACAGTCGCGCAGCATAGCGCGCCATCAGGTCGACTTCGATATTGACCTCGCTGGCCGCATGCCAGCCTGAAAGCGTCGTCACATTCAACGTGTGCGGAATGATCAGCACCGAGAATGCGACATCCTGCACCGTATTCACCGTCAACGAGACGCCATCCAGCGTCACCGAGCCCTTAGGGGCGATGAAACGCGCAAGCTCCCGCGTGGTGGACAGTTCGAACCGCGCCATGTCGGGCAGATCGTTGCGGCTCAGGATGGTCGCAATCCCGTCGGCGTGGCCGGCCACGATGTGCCCGCCGAGTTCGTCGCCAATCTTCAGCGCGCGTTCGAGATTGAGCTTCGTGCCGACTGCCCAGCGCTTGGCGGTGGTCAGCGCAAGCGTCTCGGCCGCGGCATCGACATCGAACCAGGTCCTGCCGGCATCGGTGCCGGAGGCAACCACCGTCAGGCAGACGCCATTGCAGGCGATCGAAGCGCCGTCGGCAATCGTCGCACGATCGTAGCGGCAGGCGATGCGCAGGCGATGCAATTGGCCCTGCGCCGTCGGCGCAAGACTGACGATTTCGCCGATGTCAGTGACGATGCCGGTGAACATTAAACGCGCTCATACACGGTGAGACTATCCTGATCGAGCATCTCGCTAGCACGAACGCGAAAGGCGGGCGACTGCGTGATAGCGGCAAGCGGCAATGCGTCCAGCGCAGCGATGCCATCGGCGCCGATCGCGTTGGGTCCGCGTAACAGCCAGATTTCGTCGGCAAGCCCTGCCGCGACGAACGACGACGCCACGCGGCTGCCGCCTTCGACCAAGACGCGCGTGATGCCACGTTCGGACAGCGCATGCAGCACCGCGAGCGGATCGAGCCCGGGCGTCTCAGCCGGCGCAAGCCGGATCACCTCCGCGCCTGCCGCACCAAGCCTCGCGGCAGCGGCGTCAAGCCTCGCGGCAGCGGCGGCTTCGGCAAGCTCCGAGGCGATCATCCACAGCGGCGTCTCGCGCGCCGAATGAACCAGCCGGCTGTCGCCGGGAATGCGCAGCGCGCTGTCCAGCACGACGCGCACTGGCGAACGCGCCGCCATGCCCGGCAGGCGGCAGTTCAGCAGCGGATCGTCGGCGAGCACGGTGCCGATGCCGACGAGGATGACTTCGCAATGCGCGCGCAACAGATGCACGCGCGTCTTCGCGGCCTCGCCGGTGATGGCGAGCGGCTTGCGGCCGGCCGCGGCAATCTTGTCGTCGGATGAGATTGCGAGTTTCAGGATCACATGCGGGCGCCTGTCGCGGACGCGGCGAAAGTGCCCGGCATGATCGCGGGCAGCTTCCGCCGCGCCGAGCCCGACATCGACCGCGATGCCCGCTGCGCGCAACTTCGCATGCCCCTGCCCGGCCACGAGCGGATTCGGATCCTCGATTGCCGCCACCACACGGACAATACCGGCGGCAATGACCGCGTCGGCACAGGGCGGCGATCGGCCAAAATGCGAGCAGGGCTCCAGCGTCACATACAGCGTGGCGCCGCGCGCGGCGCCACCCGCGCGTCGCAGCGCCTCCGGCTCGGCATGGGGACGGCCGCCCGGCTGCGTCCAGCCACGCCCTACGATGACATCGTCCTTCACCACGACCGCGCCGACCGCGGGATTGGGCCAGGTCCGCCCGAGACCGCGCCGCCCGAGCGTCAGCGCAAGCTGCATGAAGCGCCGGTCGGCGTCCTTGGACGCCAGCGATTTCTGCTTCAACTGATCCTCCAGGATGCGGAAGATCATTTGCGGATCGTGGCGACCCGCGCCTCGTCCTCGCCGGAGAGTTCGCCGAGCACCGTTTCGAAATCCTTTGCCTCGCGGAAATTCCGGTAGACCGAGGCGAAGCGCACATAGGCGACGTCGTCGAGCGTGCGCAGATGCTCCATCACGATCTCGCCGATTGCCTCGGAGGAAATTTCGGCTTCACCCGCGCTCTCAAGCTCGCGGACGATGGCCGAGACCATCCTCTCGACCCGCTCCGGCTCGACAGGGCGCTTGCGCAGGGAGATCTGCACGGAGCGCACCAGCTTGTCGCGATCGAACGGCACGCGGCGACCATTTCGCTTGATCACGGTGAGTTCGCGAAGCTGCACGCGTTCGAATGTCGTGAAGCGGAAGTTGCAGGCGACGCAGACCCGCCGCCGCCGGATCACAGAGGAATCTTCGGTCGGACGGGAATCCTTGACCTGCGTATCGAGGCTGTTGCAGCTCGGACAGCGCATTTCGTTCCAACCTTCTTGCCAGCCTTTTTGCCAGCCTTCTTGCGAGCCTTATTGGTAGATCGGGAAGCGGTCGGTCAGCGCCTTCACCCGTTCCTTGATCGCAGCCTCGACCATCGGCGCCTTTCCGTCCGAAGACTGCGCGATTGCGTTCAGCACTTCGGCGATCATGCCGCCGACCTGCTTGAACTCGGCCACACCGAAGCCGCGGGTGGTCGCCGCCGGCGTGCCGAGCCTGAGGCCCGAGGTGACGAACGGTGTTTCGGGATCGAAGGGGATGCCGTTCTTGTTGCAGGTGATGGCGGCGCGCACCAGCGCCTTTTCCGAGACGTTGCCCTTCAGGCCCTTCGGCCGCAGGTCGACCAGCATCAGATGATTATCGGTGCCGCCGGAGACGATGTCGAGACCTTGAGCACGCAGCGATTCGGCAAGCGCCTTGGCGTTCTCGACGACGTTCTTTGCGTAAACCTTGAAGTCGGGCTTGAGTGCCTCGCCGAACGCCACGGCCTTCGCGGCGATCACATGCATCAACGGACCGCCTTGCAGGCCCGGAAACACCGCCGAGTTGAGCTTCTTTGTAAGCGCCTCATCATTCCATAGCATCAGGCCGCCGCGCGGGCCGCGCAGCGATTTATGCGTGGTGGTGGTCGTGACATGCGCGTAGGGCACCGGCGACGCGTGCACGCCGCCCGCAACAAGCCCGGCGAAATGCGCCATGTCCACCATGAGATAGGCGCCGACACTGTCGGCGACCTCACGGAAGCGCTTGAAATCCCAGGCGCGCGAATAGGCCGAGCCGCCGGCAATGATCAGCTTCGGCCTGACTTGCTCGGCTTGGCTGGCGACAGCGTCCATGTCGATGATCTGATCCTCGCGCCGCACCGTGTAATGCGACGCCTTGAACCATTTCCCGGACACGTTGACGGGCGAACCATGGGTTAGATGGCCGCCGGCGGCCAAATCGAGACCCATGAAAGTATCACCGGGCTGCAGCAGCGCCAGAAACACCGCCTGATTCATTTGGCTGCCGGAGTTCGGCTGCACATTGGCGAATTGCGCGCCGAACAGTTTCTTGGCGCGCTCGATCGCAAGCGTCTCGGCGACGTCGACCCATTCGCACCCGCCATAGTAGCGGTTGCCCGGATAACCCTCGGCGTACTTGTTGGTCATCACCGAGCCCTGCGCTTCCAGAACGGCGCGGCTGACGATGTTTTCCGAGGCGATCAATTCGATCTCATGCCGCTGCCGGCCGAGTTCGCCCTGGATCGCGGCAGCGATCTCCGGATCGGCCGTTGCGAGCAAGGCGGTGAAGAACGAATCGGCTGCGGACGCGGTTTTGGCGCTGGAGGTCATCGGCGAAATATCTCCACCGCCCCAACCTGTTAGGCGGGCTGCGGACGGTCTTGAAGTGGCGGGTCGAAAGCTGGTTTCAGCCGATTAGCACATCGCTTGGCACCGGCCAAGGACTTGCGGTACCGGCGTGATTTTTATGCAAGATATGGTGGGCGGCCCTACCTCGGTAGAGGTAACCCGAAGGGACGAGCGGACGGTTGGTCGGCGTGAAGTGCGGCCGAGCCCGCGGGTCACCCGCACGGGTTCACGCGTCCTTGTGAAGATGCGCCGCGCTACTATGCCAAACGGCTGAGTGGGTTCACAGACCCGTATAACCCGCCTTCACCGGATCGTTGCGGCCATCGAGCTCTCGCAGATAGGTCAACCCGCAGACCGTCAACCGGTTGACATCCGTTTCGCCCGCTTCGAACAGCGTATTGAGATAGTGCGTGACCTTGGCGCGCGCCTCTGCGCTGGCCGCGGCGGAGCGGTTCATCAGGAGATCGTAGGTCTGCATGATGCGGTCGATGGCGGCTTCCATGGCTTCCTCTGGCTTGGCTTCCTCTGGCCTGACGTCAGGCAATTTGTGCGGCTTCGAATTCGGCGATTGCTCTGTTGGCAAGCCTGATCTTGTTTGACTCGCCGCGGTGATACATGGCGACGATGATGTCCACGAGCCGGTCATTGGTGACGAAATCATCGGGGATGGCGCCAGCGCGGCGAAGATAGTTCGCGGCGATGGCGTAGGCGTCGCCAACCACGCTCATATTCGTGACCCGAATTCCGCGCTCGACCAGCATGGCCCAAATTCCTCCGGTGCTGGAGGGATAAGCGCGGAAGGTGGAACATGTTCCATACCGGAAGGCGATTTTCGCTGCAACAAAATGCAACGAAACGCAGCAAAAACGAAACGCACCGGCCGAATTTGGCCGATGCGCCAAGGTAAAGATCTCAAACGCGAGGTCCGCCGGTCTTCTCGAAATCGCCGGCTTGGTCTTTCACGCGAAGAGTTCAGAGCCGATACAGGATCTGGTCGGTCCAGAACCGCTCGAGCCGATGCAGCGATTTGTTCAGCGTCGCGAACTCCTCGTTCGAGATGCCGCCGACCTGCTCCACGGTCTTGACGTGCTTCTGATACAGCGCGTCAACAATGCGGCGCACTTCCTGGCCCTGCGCGGTCAGTCGAATGCGGACCGAGCGGCGATCGACACGCGAACGCTGATGATCGAGGAAGCCGAGTTCGACCAGCTTCTTCAGGTTGTAGGAAACGTTGGAGCCGAGGTAATAGCCGCGCGTGCGCAGTTCGCCCGCGGTCAATTCCTTGTCGCCAATATTGTAGAGCAGCAAAGCCTGCACCGAGTTGATATCGGAGCGGCCGCGACGATCGAACTCATCCTTGATGACGTCCAGCAGGCGGCGATGCAACCGCTCCACCAGCGTCAACGCTTCCAGATAGAGCGACTGAACCGGCGCCTGGCCGGCTGTGCGCTCGGCGGCTTCCGCCGCCGCCGCAACGGCTTTCATCATGACACTTCCCCTGTTGTCGTTTTTGTCGACTTATTCGACGAAACTTTTGTCCCGCCTGATAGCCTCAACTTAAGGGGCCGCGCTTGAAGATCCGCTTAAATAAGACAATAAAGAGAGAATGAATTTAAGACAGTGAATCGCGGATTAAGCCCTTGGACAAAGGGCTTTTCGCAACTTTCCATTGACGCTTTCACCCCGCTTGTTCACGCTTCGTCTGCGGCGATGTCGCATTCCAAAACAGGCCCCGCGGCGGCCCGAAAGGTCCCCGTAACCGGTGTGGCCGGACCAAGGTCGACCTCGCAACTTTTCGTAAAGTTTAAAATGTCGATCTCTTTGCCTGAGCATGCTCTATGGCGGGCGCTCACGAGCCGCCATCCAGGCCAGGGCCAGATAGGCCGCAAGCATCAGCGCCTCGCCGCCGACCACGAGCAGGCTGCCGCCATAGATGCCGGGAAACATCAGTTCGATCACCGCCATCGACACGACCGTGGTCAGCCACACCACCGCCCCCCATGGCGTCGCAAGCCACAGGCCGACTGCGGCGACGAGTTCGATGACCGCGAAATAGACGGTCGCAGCCTGCCAGGCGGTAGCCTGGTTCTCGAACGCCTCCTCCTCGCCGCCGATAAAGCCCGTCACCTGCGCCCAGTGATAGAGGCCCTTCAGGATCGACAGCACGGCCATGATGCGGAGGAACAGCACCAGCCGGCGCGTCCAGACGTTTTCGTCGGTTTCGATCCGTTCGGACGACATCGCCGCCGATAAAAGGCTGTCGCGCGGCGCGGTTTCAGACATGCGGTCGGCTCATGAGCAGAATAAAGGCGTCCCGGAATGGCCCCTTCACGAACAACTCTTGGTACAACTCTTGGCCCCGCGGCATAGTAAAATCAATCCTTGGATAGGCCCTCGCGCATCCGCACGGACATTTGACCCTTGCGGCAGGTCAAGTGACGCCCGGCCGCCGAGGTGCTAGAATTAGAACAAATTCAATCCGGCTGCTCCAGGCCGGCTACTCCAGGAAAGGCACCCCCCAATGGCGATCAAATTCGGGCGTCCCATCGAGATGCGCGACGTCTCACGGCAACAGTCGGTTGCCACCCCTGCGCTCGATCTGACGATCCGCCCGCGCCGCAACCGCAAGTCGGAATGGGCGCGGCGCCTGGTGCGGGAAAGCGTGCTGACCACCGATGACCTGATCTGGCCGATGTTCGTCGCTGACGGGCACAACAACCGCGCAAGCGTCGCCTCGATGCCCGGTGTCGACCGGCTCAGCATCGATCAACTGCTGCGAGAGGCCGCACGGGCGGTGAAACTGAACATTCCCTGCATCGCGCTGTTCCCCTACACGGATCCGTCCTTGCGCGACGCGGACGGTTCGGAGGCGACGAACCCGGAAAATCTCGTCTGCCAGTCGGTGCGCACGATCAAGAAGGAATTTCCCGATCTCGGCGTGCTCTGCGACGTCGCGCTCGACCCCTACACGAGCCACGGCCATGACGGATTGCTGGAGAACGGCAAGATCCTCAACGACGAAACGGTCGCCGTGCTGGCCCGCCAGGCGCTGGTCCAGGCCGAAGCCGGCTGCGATATCATTGCTCCCTCCGACATGATGGACGGCCGTGTCGGTGCGATCCGCGACGCGCTCGACCGCGCCGGATTCCTCGATGTGCAGATCATGGCCTATGCGGCCAAATATGCCTCCGCCTTCTATGGACCGTTCCGCGACGCCGTCGGCTCGGCGAAAACGCTGACCGGCGACAAGCGCACCTATCAGATGGACAGCGCCAATTCGGACGAAGCCCTGCGCGAGGTCGAACTCGACATCGCCGAAGGCGCCGACATGGTGATGGTCAAGCCCGGCATGCCCTATCTCGATATTGTGCGCCGGGTCAAAGATACCTTCGGCATGCCGACCTTCGCCTATCAGGTCTCGGGGGAATACGCGATGATCGTGGCCGCCGCGAACAATGGCTGGATCGATGGCGAACGGGCGATGATGGAAAGCCTGCTGGCTTTCAAGCGGGCCGGCGCCGACGGTGTCCTCACCTATTTTGCACCGCAGGCGGCCGAACGGTTGCGGGCGCAGACCTGAATTTTGTTATAGAGACTGATTTGGGAGACAAAGGCTGGCGTGTCCGCCCGCTTTCCGTTGCGCATGCTTTATTGACGTGGATCAAGGCGGTGGGCGATGCGCCCCCGTTCGCCTGATCGGCCAGAGCCAAGCGACCACGGACCAATCACGGAATCGCCGGAATATTGTCATTCCGTCTGGTCGCGAGGCCTTGCAAGCGGCCAGGCCGTTCCCATGTGACCGGCGGACCAGGACAGTCTGGAGGACTGATCATGTCATATACCGGTTCGGACGGCTCAAGGGGCGGTTGGCGCGGTGAGGGCTGGCGCAATGAGGGCGGGCCGAACGTGCCGCCGCATGCCTTCGATCCCTACCTGCAGCCGGAATTGTTTCGCGGCTTGCTGACGCGGCGGGTGATCGCCTTCCTCATTGACCTGATCGTGCTGTCGATCCCGATCGTGCTTGCGGTGCTGTTCATTGCGGTGTTCGGTCTTGTCACGCTCGGCCTCGGCTGGATGTTGTTCTGGCTGGTTTCGCCGTTCTCTGTGATCTGGGCCTTGGTCTATTACGGCGCCTCGCTCGGCGGCCCTCATTCGGCCACGATCGGCATGCGCGTTATGGATCTGGAAATGCGCACCTGGTACGGTGCACCGAGCTATTTCCTGCTCGGCGCCATGCATGCGGTGCTGTTCTGGGTCTCGGTTTCGGTCCTGTCGCCTTTCATTCTGCTCGTTGGTCTGTTCAATGCCCGGCGCCGGCTGTTGCACGACATGGTGTTGGGAACTGTCGTTGTTAACAATTCCGTACGTTCCCCGGTCGGGCAACCGGCGCGAACTTATTGACTATCCGATTGACCGTTTGCCTCCGCGGCGCGATGCTGTCGCCCCACTTCGCGCCGGAGCTCGAAGAAGTCCTTGACCCAGCATTCGCGTGATACCCCGCAGTTCTACCTGACGGCGCCCTCGCCCTGCCCCTATCTGCCGGGCCGGCATGAGCGCAAGGTCTTCACGCATCTGGTGGGCGACAAGGCCGGCGACCTCAACGACCTGCTGACCCATGGCGGCTTCCGGCGCAGCCAGTCGATCGCCTATCGGCCGGCCTGCGATCAGTGCCGCGCCTGCGTCTCGGTGCGCGTGGTCGCCAACGAGTTTCGGCCGTCGCGCAATTTCCGCAAGGTTCTCGCCCGCAATGCCGACATCATCGGCGAGCAGCGCAGCGCGGTGCCGACCTCGGAACAATATTCGATCTTCCGCGCCTATCTCGACGCGCGGCATCGCCATGGCGGCATGGCCGACATGACGGTGCTCGATTACGCGATGATGGTGGAGGACAGCCATGTGGAGACCCGCATCATCGAGTACCGCAGACGCGGCGTCGATAGCGGCATCAGCGGCCGGGGCGAGGAGCTGCTCGCTGTCGCGCTCACCGATGTGCTCAGCGACGGGCTGTCGATGGTCTATTCCTTCTTCGACCCGTCACAGGTCAGCCGCTCGCTCGGCACCTTCATGATCCTCGATCATATCGCGCGCGCAAGACGGCAAGGCTTGCCTTACGTCTATCTGGGCTACTGGATCGAGGGCTCCAAGAAGATGGATTACAAGGGCCGCTTCCTGCCGCAGCAGCGGCTGGCCCCCTCCGGATGGCTGCGCATCGAGGCGTCTGGCGACGTCGTCTCCGAGCCGCAGGATTGAAGAGCTGATAGCGAATAATCCAGATCCGCTATTCGCCCATCACCCGCTCACATAATCCCACACCAGTTTCACGTTCAGCGTGATGATCAGCGCGGCTGTCAGCGCGGCGAGCGCGGTGAGCCAGCGTGGAGCGACGAACGGTCCCATCTTGGCGCGGCTTGCCGTGAACATCACCAGCGGCACCACCGCAAACGGCAATTGCAGACTGAGCACGACCTGGCTCAGGATCAAAAGCTGCCCGGTCGCCCTCTCGCCGGCCCAGATCGTGACGACCACCGCAGGCAGGATCGCGATCATCCGCGTCACCATCCGCCGCAGCCAAGGCGCAATCCGCCAGTTAAGAAAACCCTCCATCACAATCTGACCGGAGAGCGTCGCGGTGATGGTCGAGTTCAGACCACAGCAGAGCAGCGCGATCGCGAACAGCGTCGGCGCAAGCGTCGAGCCGAGCAGCGGCGCGAGAAACGAATGCGCCTGATCGAGTTCGGCGACGTCGGTTTTGCCTGCATGGTGGAACGTCGCAGCCGCGAGGATCAGGATCGACGCGTTGATGACGAAAGCAAGGCACAGCGCGATCGACGAATCGATCGTCGCAAGCGCGATCGCCTCGCGCTTTTCCACCGGCGTATCGCCATAGCCGCGGGTCTGCACCAGGCCCGAGTGGAGATAGAGATTGTGCGGCATGACGGTCGCGCCGAGAATGCCGAGCGCCAGATAAAGCATGTCGCGATTGGCCAGGAGGTCGCGGCTCGGCACGAAGCCGCGCAGTACCGCGCCCCAGTCGGGATCGGCGAGCGCGATCTGCACCGCAAAACAGGCGGCGATCACCCCGAGCATGGCCACCACGAAAGCCTCGATCCAGCGGAACCCGAACGCCTGCAGCGCCAGGATCAGAAATACGTCCAGCGCCGTGATGATGACGCCGATCGCAAGCGGGATCTGGAACAGCAAATTGAGCCCGATCGCGGTGCCGATCACCTCCGCAAGGTCGGTCGCGGTGATCGCGACTTCGGCGGACAGCCACAGCGGCAACGCGGCCCAGCGCGGATAAGAATCGCGGCAGGCCTGCGCGAGGTCGCGCCCCGCCCCGACGCCAAGCCGCGTGCAGAGCGACTGCAGCACGATCGCCATCAGGTTCGACAGCAGCGCGACCGTGAGCAGCGCGTAGCCGAACTTGGAGCCGCCGGCGAGCGACGTCGCCCAGTTGCCAGGGTCCATGTAGCCGACGGCCACGAGATAGCCGGGGCCCAGGAATGCCAGCAGCTTGCGCCATAAGGAGCCTCCCCTCGCCGTCCGGACCGAGGCGAACATGTCGGCCAGCGAGGGTTCCCCGCGTTCGTTCCGCCAACCCGGCGCAGCCAGGGCGGTTGCCGATGGCACGGCGGGCTCAGGGGTGAGAGCGGATGAGCGAACGTCCATTCCGAAAGAATGACCTATTTTGATTTTTATTGCAACTCATTTGCAACTGCATCTAGCGCGACCGCGCCAAGAGTGCCGATCGCACGTCGTGCCCTCCCCCGATGCGATCGTCTTCAAGCGCCCGGTCAGGAAGCGGGTGGGTTCTGCTCTCACGCGATCGGACAATGGCGTCGGCTGATTATTCCGGAGTCCCGCCATGTCCGCTGCCGAGACCCCTCGCCTGCCAGCGACGTTCAACCGCCTCGCCTGGTCCAACCTTGCCGCGCAATCCGCCGAGCAGATCGCGCTGGCGGCGGCTCCCCTTGTCGCGGTGCTGCTGCTCGGGGTCGGCGAAGGACAGACCGGACTGTTGCAGACCGCGCTGACCCTGCCGTTCATCCTGTTCGCCATTCCGGCGGGACTGCTGACCGACCGCATCTCGCGCCGCCGCCTGATGGCGGGCGCGGAAGCCTTCCGAGCGGCGGCGCTGCTCGCGATCCTCGCCCTGATCTGGCTCGGCTGGCTGACGCTGCCCCTGCTCTCTCTGCTTGGCTTCGTCGCGGTGTGCGGCACGGTGGCCTATAGCGTTGCGGCGCCCGCGCTGGTTCCTTCCCTGGTCACGGCGGATCGATTGCCGGCGGCGAATGCGCGGATCGAGCTTGCGCGCACCATCGCGTTCGCCTCGGGCCCCGCTCTTGGCGGCGTGCTGGTCGGCTGGATGGGCGCTGCGCCGGCGTTCGGATGTGCGGCGGCGCTGTCGGTCATTGCGGTGGTGCTGCTTGCCGGATTGTACGAGCCCGCGCGCGAGGCCGCGCCGCGCCGCCATCCGCTGCACGAGATCAGGGAAGGCGCCGCCTTCGTTTTCAATCACCCGCTGCTGCGGCCGGTCTTCATCACCCAGTTCATCTTCAACACCGCGTCCTTCCTGCTGCTTGCCGTGTTCGTGCCGTATGCGGTACGCCGTCTCGGCCTGTCCGCAACCGGCGTCGGGACGACGCTTGCGATGTACGGCGTCGGCATGGTGATCGGCGCGTTGCTTGCGACGCGCGTTATGCGGCGGCTCGCCTTCGGCACCGTGATTGGGCTTGGGCCGGTCACCGGCTTCGTGGCGGCCGTGGTGATGGCACTGACGACCCTTGCGCCTGTCGCGCCGCTGGCCGGCTTGAGCTTCTTCCTGCTCGGCGCCGGACCGATCCTCTGGGTGATCTCGACCACGACATTGCGGCAATCGGTGACGCCGCCGCGGCTGCTCGGCCGGGTATCCGCGATCAACATCTTGAGCTATGGCGCGCGTCCGCTCGGTTCCGCGCTCGGCGCCGTCGTGGGCGGAATCTATGGCGCCGAAAGCTGCCTCTATCTTGCGGTCGCAATCTTTGGCGCCCAGGCGCTGGTCATCTTGATGTCGCCCGCGGTCTCACTTTCGCGCCAGCCGGAAATGATCGGCAAATGTTCGGCCGCGGGTGCATGACATGGAGCATCATTGCGCATTCCTCAAAGCGGCGCCTCAGCTCTTGAGATACCGCTCGTAGCCCCCCGCGATGGCCTCGTCCGCGGCGATCTCGGGATCGAGCGTGTAGAGATCCTGCGCGCGTCCGACGCCACGCAGCGCATAGCGACCGGTGGAGACCAGATAACGCCGGCCCGTCGCGTCCAATCCGGCGCGGAACTCCGATGATGCAAGGAATTCGCGATCGATCGAGTTGCACATCGACGCAATGCGGCTGACCTCATTGACCGACGGACCAACCACGGTGAAATCGAGCCGGTCCTCGCTGCCTATATTGCCGTACAGGACTTCGCCGACATGCAGGCCCACATAGGCCGAGGTGACCGGGCGGCCCTCCGCCGAGCGGCGCGCGTTGAGCTTATGCATGTTGAGGCGGAAGAGGTGCTCGGCACGCAGCGCGGCGCGCCGGACGTCGGCCATGTCGTCACCGGTGAACATCGCCAGCACGCCGTCGCCGATCAATTTCAGCACGTCGCCGCCGGCCTCGTGGATGGCGTCGATCGAGGCTTGCGCATAGTCGTTGAGGAACGGGATGATTTCCTCGGGCCCGATGCTTTCCGAGATCTTGGTCGAGCCGCGGAGATCGGAGAACCACAAGACCGCGCTGATGCGCTCGGTCACGCCGCGCGAGATGCGCCCACGCAGCACCTGTTCCGACGCGTCACGCCCGAGATAGACCCGCCCGAGCGTGCGGGCGATGTCCACCTGCTGCGCCGATTTGATGGCAAGGCCAAGCAAGGGCACGAGATCGCGCAGCGCCGCCAGTTCCCCTTCACTGAAACCGTCGGCGCGCCGGGTCAGCCAATAGGAATACAAGCAATCCATTTGGCCGAGCGTGCCGGCTTCGCCGAAGCGATGCACGAAGGCCAGAAAATGCTTGTGCCCCTTCTCGGCAAGTTCGCCGATCATCGAAAAATCGAGCGAGGCGGAGTCGGCAAGATCGATCGCCAGCTCGTCATGGCCGTTTTCGAGCATGTGGTGAAATGCCGAACGGCGCCAGTTCTTGGCGGCATCGCCCTCGCTGCTCGACACATATTCGAAGGTGTCGCTCTCATTGGTCTCCCGATCGTTCCAGCGAAAGCCGCGCCCCTCGTAGATCGGGTGCAGCGTGTCGATGAAGACGAGGCCGCGCGACAGCGGCAGGCCGCCGTCCCGGCAACGCTCGCAGAAGCCGCGAATCAGATCAGGTTCAGGGAGCCCGGTAAGACCCTGGCCGACCAGCCAGTTCATCAGATCCAGGCGGGCAGAAAGTTCCATACGCTATTATGCCGCGCAATCATCTTGGGTGAAAGCATTACGGGGCCGGCTTGACGCTTGCGACCGCGCGGATGCAAATGCCGACGAGATGAGCATCCGGCACGGAAAAACAATGGCACCCGGGACATGAACGGGCGCCAGATCCCGGTCATTCTGGCACTTGGCACCACCCAGACGCTGGCCTGGGCCTCCAGCTATTATCTACCGGCGATACTGGCCGATCCGATCGCGCGTGACCTCGGCATTTCCGCGAACTGGATCTTTGCCGCCTTCTCGGCATCGCTGGTGATTTCTGCCGCGCTCGGTCCGAGCATTGGCCGTCAGATCGATCTGGTCGGCGGCCGGCCGGTGCTGTCGATCTCCAATCTCACTCTTGCGGCTGGTCTGGGGCTGCTCGGTCTTGCGCAGTCGATCCCGATCCTGATCATCGCCTGGCTGCTGCTTGGCATCGGCATGGGATACGGGCTTTACGATGCCGCGTTCGGCGCGCTCGGCCGTATCTATGGTGAGGCGGCGCGCGGCCCGATCACGGGCATCACCCTGATCGCCGGTTTCGCCTCCACCGTCGGATGGCCGCTGACGGCGTGGGGGCTCGCCACCATCGGCTGGCGCGACACCTGCTTTGCCTGGGCGGCGGCACATCTGCTGATCGGCCTGCCCTTGAACCTTCTGATGTTGCCTCCGGTGCCGCAGACCAAGGCCAAGGCGGACCCTCATGCGAAGCCACACATTCCCATCGACCGGACCATGGTGCTGCTCGCCTTTGCCTTCGCCTCCGCCTGGACCGTCACCGGCGCGATGGCCGCGCATCTGCCGCGCATCCTGGAGGCGGCGGGCGCAACAAGCGTCCAGGCGGTGGCCGCGGGCGCACTGATCGGTCCGGCGCAAGTGGGCGCCCGCATCTTCGAGGCCGGCCTGCTCAGCCGCTATCACCCGCTGCTCTCGACCCGCATCGCCTGCGTCATGCATCCGATCGGCGCCATCATCCTCGCAATTCTGGGCGGCGCGGGGTCGAGCGTCTTTGCGATCTTCCATGGCGCCAGCAATGGCGTTTTGACCATTGCGCGCGGCACGCTCCCGCTCGCGATCTTCGGCCCGCAGAACTATGCCTACCGGCTCGGCCTGATCGGCGCTCCTGCGCGGATGGCGCAGGCCGCCGCCCCGCTGCTGTTCGGCCTTTTGATCGAGATGATGGGAAGCCGCATCCTGATCGTGTCGTCGGCGCTGAGCCTGGCCGCGCTCGTCGCGCTGCTCCTGCTCCCGGCAAAACGGCGTGGGTCCTGAAGCGCTCACCGCTCACATATTGCGCTTTTGCGCTTTCCTTCCCGCGCCATTTCACGCAAAAACGAAAGCATGGAAAACGAAACGGGTCCGCAACAGCCGCCGAAGAGCTTCTTGCGCTGGGCAACCACGCGGCCGCAATCCTATGTGGTCTATCTGGTCTGCCTGATCCTGGTCTGGATGCTGTCGTTCTACGCCGGCACACTGCGGCCGAAAAAGGCCGAGGGCCTGGGCCCGCCGCCGGTCGCGGCGCCACGCAACTGAGCTAGCTGCTCAGTCATAGAACTCCGGCGCCATCTTCAGCGTGTCGCGCTGCGCCTTGTCGTGATTGATCCAGAGCTGCGCTTTTTCCTTGCTCAGCGTGTCCGCGATCTTCTGCATGGATGCGCGCGTCTGGTCCTTGTTGAAATTCATCGCGGGAACGCCGCGGTTGTCCCAATTGCTCTTGAAATGCACGGCGTCGCCGGAGAGCAGGATCTCGCCGGTCTTGGGCAGCTTGACCAAGAGCGACTGATGGCCCGGCGTATGTCCGGGCGTGGAGAGGATCGTGACGCTGCCATCGCCAAAGACGTCACGGTCGCCTTCCAGAAGCGTCACCGGATGCTCCTTCTTGAATCGCGGCTGATTGTCGGCGCCGGGCCAATCATACTCCGCCTTCTGGACATAGAGCGTGGTGGTCGGAAACATCTCGACATTGCCGATATGATCCGGATGCGTGTGCGAGACCGCCATCGCCTTGATATCCGACGGCTTGACGCCGATCTGCTCGAGCTGAGAGGCAAGCGTCTTCGGCCGATGCCAGGTGACCGCCTTCGGATCGGTCGGCGCAAGACCGTTCGCCATCGCCGCCACCGCATCTGGAATGCCGGTGTCCCACAGGAACCAGCCCTGCGCGTGTTTGATCAGATAGCAATTGTCGACGAAGTCCATCGACTTGCCTTCGTTGACGCCTGGCGACCAGCGCGAAATGTCGCCGGCGACGCCTTCGCCGCAATTCAGGATATAGAGTTTCTCGACGCCGGACTGCGCGTGTCCGGCAGAGATCGACAGCACGCCCGACAGCAGCAATGCCGCAAAACCTGTCGCTTGTTTCACTTATGATCCTCCAGCCCCGCACCTGCGGACTGTCCCGACACTACACCATCATGGTGGCCGCGGATCGAGGATGACGGCTTTTTGATATCGGACTTTTTGATATCGGACGTGGCGATCCATATTCCCGCAAAGACCGCGATCAGTCCGAACACGAGGTTGGGCGTGATCGGCTCGCCGACGAGCAATGCCGCGAGCAGGGCCGCCGCGATCGGGTTGACGGTCATGGTGTTGGCAACGCGGGTCGGTGTCGCCCGTTCGAGGGCCAGCACCCACAGAATGAATGCGAGCGCGCCACCGCCGACCCCAAGATAGATGCCCGCAATCCATTGCGGCGTACCAAACCGCTCCAGCGCAGCAAAGCTGCCGGTGAATGCCCCTGTCAGCATCAGCGCTGCTGCGCCGCTTCCCATGCCGACCGTGAGAAAGCCGAGCGCGCTGGATCGCCGGATGAACGGACGGGACAGCACGTTATAGAACGCCATGCAGAACACCGCCCCGGTCATGATGAGTTCGCCGCGCCATGCGCCTGATGGCGCCGCCGAGAGTCCTACGGCAAGCGCGGCGACAACGCCGAAAACAGCGATGCACACGCCCGCGGTCTTGCGGATCGTCAGCGGCTCGACGCCAAGCAGGGTTGCGACCACCATGGTGTGAAGCGGCAGCGTCGCCAGCGCAAGGCTCGCCCGCGCCGCGGTCGTGAAGCTGATCGCGATGTTATAGAGGACGAAAAACAACCCGAAAAAGCAAAGGCCCAATGCGACGACAGCCGGCCAATCCCGCCGCTCCGGCCACCGCACTTTCAAGAGCAGCGCCGCCGGCAGCAAGCAGAGAAATCCGATGCCCCACCCAGCGCAAAATCGCCAGAGCGATCGGGTCTGCGCCGCCGACAAGATAACGGGTGATCGCCGCAGCGGTGCCGCCGAGCGAGCTTGACAGCAATGCGATCGACACGCCGATCCATTCGCCCAACGCCTTGCTCCTGACTTTGCTCTCGACTTTGCTCTTGACCTGGCAGCGCCCGAACGTCGCGCATCAAGGTAGGGCGTAGTCTGCCGCTCGCAAGGTGCAAACGGCTTGCGGGATGATGTGCTCCACATCATCCCGCGCAATTGGCAGCACGTGTCAGCAAGAGTCAGTATGTGGCAGCTGCCAAAGCTGCTGCCACACGCTTAGTGCGGGCAGCGCTCCACTTCGACCGTGACGTGGCTCAAGCCTTTCAAGTCGCGCAGCCGCTCCTTGTAGGCCGCGGACGGCAACGGCTCGTGGGACACGAGGGAGATCACCGCCGCGCAATGGCCGGGACCGACCTGCCACAGATGCAAGTCGGTGACGCGGTCGTCGCCGGCCTGCAGCCGCGCGCGGATCGTGGCCTGAAGCTTCCTGTCGAAGCTGACATCGAGCAGCACCGCGCCCGCGGCGCGGATCAGCCCGAAGGCCCAGCTTGCGATGACGAGACTGCCGACAATGCCGACCGCCGGATCAGCCCACACCCAGCCCGACGCCATGGCGACCACGAGCGCAGCGATCGCAAGCACCGACGTTGCGGCATCGGCCAGCACGTGCACATAGGCGGCGCGCAGGTTGTTGTCATGACCACGATGATGGTGATGATGATCGTCGTGATGATCATGCTCATGGCCGTGGTCATGCGCATGACCATGATGATGGTCGTGACTGTCGCGCAGCAGCCAGGCGCTGGTGAGATTGACGACGAGGCCGAGCGACGCCACCGCGATCGCCTCACCATAGAAAATCGCGACCGGATGCATCAGCCGGAGCACGCTTTCATATGCGATCTGAACCGCGATCATCCCCAGGATGATCGCGCTGGAAAACGCGGCGAGATCGCCGAATTTGCCGGTTCCGAATGCAAAGCGCGAATTGCGCACCTGCTTGCGCGCAAACAGATAGGCGGCTCCGGAAATGCCGAGCGCCGCAGCATGCGTCGCCATGTGCCAGCCATCGGCCAACAGCGCCATCGAGCCGAACAGGGACCCGGCGATGATCTCACCAACCATCATGACGAAGGTCAGCGCGACGACAAACCAGGTGCGCCGCTCGTTGTGCTCATGCGCTTCGCCCAGAAAGACGTGCTCGTGGGTCCACTGATCGAGGGAATGTGTATGCATCGGCTGATCTCCGCGGGAGCAGCCGAGCTTAGGCCCGGCTGAAGGCGAATACTATCACGACGGGGCGACCCGGTTCCGACTGGTCGTCGAACCCGAACGCATTGACAGCGCGCCCTGCTTTCGATGTAATGCGGGCATGGGGGTTCTGCGATCCCCCCACGAGGCGACATGCCCAAGTATCGCGTCCCGTTGATCTTGCGAGGACGCAATCATGTCTTCTTACACCACAATCTCTCCTGAAAAATTGGCGCGGCTGATCGGTACGGCGAATGCCCCTGCCGTCATTGACGTGCGTACCAACGAGGATTTCGCCGCCGATCCGCGGCTCGTTCCAGGCGCCGTCCGGCGCAAGGCCGAGGACGCTGCGCATTGGGGCGAGGACTATGCCGGGCGGCCAGCCGTCATCATCTGCCTGCGCGGCCAGAAGCTTGCGCAGGGCACGGCGGCTTGGCTGCGCCATCTCGATGTTGCGGCCGAGACGCTCGAAGGCGGCTTCGAGGGTTGGAAGGCTTCCGGCCTTCCGCTGGTGCCGACGGCAAAATTGCCGGCGCGCGATCCACAAGGCCGAACCATCTGGGTGACCCGGGCGCGGCCGAAGATCGACCGCATCGCCTGCCCCTGGCTGATCCGCCGCTTCGTCGACACGCAGGCAGTCTTCCTGTTTGTGGCGCCGGCTGAAGTGCCGGCCGTAGGCGAACACTTCAAGGCAGCGCCGTTCGATATCGAAAACACCTTCTGGAGCCATCGCGGCGAGCGCTGCACTTTCGACGTGATGGTCGAGGAGTTCGGCCTCGCCACGCCGCCTTTGCTGCGGCTTGCGACCATGGTGCGTGCGGCCGACACCGCGCGGCTCGATCTCTGTCCCGAAGCGCCGGGGCTGCTTGCGGCGTCGCTCGGCCTGTCACGCATGTATGATGACGACCTCCAGCAGCTTGAGGCCGGCATCGCGCTTTATGACGCCTTCTATCGCTGGTGCCGCGATGCCACCAGCGAGACCCACAACTGGCCGACCAACAAAGTGAAGCCGTGAAATGGACGCAAGTGCCGTCAAGCAAGCGGAAGCCGACGCCGCTCACGGTGTCGGCTTCGGCGAGGCTTTCCGGGTCTGGCTGCGGGTCGCCGCTCTGAGCTTCGGCGGCCCGGCCGGGCAGATCGCGGTGATGCACCGCATCCTGGTCGATGAGAAGCACTGGGTTTCGGAGGGCCGCTTCCTGCATGCGCTGAACTACTGCATGCTGTTGCCAGGCCCGGAAGCGCAGCAGCTCGCGACCTATATCGGCTGGCTGATGCACCGCACCGCCGGCGGCATCATGGCCGGCGGCCTGTTCGTGCTGCCCGGCATCATCGCCATCATGGGCCTGAGCTACGTCTACGCAGCCTACGGCCATGTCTGGTACATCGAGGCGCTGTTCTTCGGCCTGAAGGCGGCCGTGCTCGCAATCGTGCTGCAGGCCTTGGTGCGCGTCGGCAGGCGTGCGCTGCGCAACCGCGTCATGCTGGCCTTCGCGGCCATCGCCTTCGTCGCGATCTTCTTTTTCGCCGTCCCCTTTCCGATCATCATCGTCGCGGCCGGCGTGATCGGTTTTGTCGGCGCAAGAAGCGGCCGGCCGGAGTTCGCCGGTGTCGAGCACGGAGGCGCAGGCAAATCGGCGGGAGTCGCGAGCGCGCTTGGCGAAGACGTGCCGGAGCATGCCCGTCCCGACATTGGCCGCGCGCTACGCGCCGGCCTGTTGTGGCTGTCGCTGTGGCTTGTTCCGGTCGCGGCGCTGCTGATCGCGCTGGGTCCCGCGAACACGTTCAGCCAGATCGCGCTGTTCTTCAGCAAGATGGCGATGGTGACCTTTGGCGGCGCCTATGCGGTCCTGGCCTATGTCGCACAGCAGGCGGTCGAGCATTATCACTGGCTGAAGCCGCAGGAGATGCTGGACGGTCTCGGCATGGCAGAGACCACGCCGGGTCCGCTGATCATGGTGCTGCAGTTCGTCGGCTTCATGGCGGCCTATCGTGACCCCGGAACGCTGCCGCCGATGCTCGCGGCCATCCTGGGCGGGCTGCTCGCGACCTGGGTCACCTTCACGCCCTGCTTCCTCTGGATCTTCGTCGGCGCGCCCTACATCGAGACCCTGCGCGGCAACAAGGGACTGGCCGGCGCATTGACTGCGATCACCGCCGCCGTCGTCGGCGTGATCCTCAACCTCTCGATCTGGTTTGCGCTGCACACGCTGTTCAGGGAAACGAGCCCTGTGCGCTCGTTCGGCCTGTCGTTCGATATGCCGATTTTCTCCAGCATTGACCTCGCGGCCCTGGCGCTGTCGATCGCGGCCGCAACCGCGATCTTCCGCTTCAATCTGGGCATGCTCACCGTGCTCGGCGGCTCCTGCGTCGCCGGCGTCGCGCTGCGATTGATCGGCGTGATCTGAGCGACCGACTAGAGCCTTTTCCGTTCCGATTGAATCGGAACGGAGCCTCTAGTCTCGTCTGTTGTTTTGACGCGTTTTCTACACGCGAACGGGCACCCACCCCGCATCCAGTGCGGCGCAGGCTTTCGCTCGAAAACGCTCTATTACACCATCTCAGCCGGTGCGAGCTTGCAGGTCTCGCCACTGACCTCGACCTGCAACGTCGCATGATGGATGCCGAAGCGCAGCGACAAGCCTGCACAGACGTGATGCAAGAATGCATCGTCGTGGCCGCCAGGGCGCACGAGATGCGCGGTAAGCGCGGTCTCATTGGTGCTCATCGCCCAGATGTGCAGATCGTGCACCTCCAGGACGCCGTCGAGGCCCGCGAGAAAATCTTTCACCTCGGGCAGATCGATGCCTTTCGGCACGGCGTCCATTGCGAGATTGAGGCTGTCGCGGGCCAGCTCCCATCCGCTCACGAGCACGACGGCCGCGATGCACAGGCTGATGGCGGGATCGAGCCAGAGCCATCCCGTCACCATGATCAGCAAGGCCGCGACGACCACGCCGAGCGAAACGCCGGCATCGGCCGCCATATGCAGATAGGCGCCGCGCACATTGAGGTCGCCGTGCCGGCCGCGCGCGAACAATAGCGGTGCCGCCATTCACCAGAATGCCGAGTGCCGCGACCCATACGACGGTCCAGCCCGCCACCTCCGCCGGCTCGCGCAGGCGATTGACGGCTTCGACTGTGATGCCACCCACCGCGATCAATAGCAGGCCGGCATTGAACAGCGCGGCAAGGATCGATGCGCGCCGATAGCCATAGGTGTGCGTTTCCGTCGGACGCTTGCCCGCGAGCCACGCCCCGCCCCATGCAAGCAGCAGCGCAATCACATCGGAAAGATTGTGGACGGCGTCGGAGATCAGCGCCAGCGAGTTGGCGGCATAGCCGAAGGCCAATTCGGCGACGACGAAGGCCGCGTTGAGAGATGCGCCGATCGCGAAGGCCGTGTCAAAGCGCTCCGGCACGTGGCTATGACCGTCATGATCGTGCCCGTGGCCGTTGTCGTGATGATGGTGATCGTGCGCCATTCCGCTGATAACCGCCGCCTGCAACGCGAGTTGCGACGGCGACGGTTATAGCGCGCTCACAAACGAATACTATTACAGGTTATTCGACCGGCCGTCCGAACTTATTCGACTTCGGCAGACCATGCGCGAGACGGCCAGCATCGGCGCGGTTGCCGCGCCAGTCGGCCAGCTCCTTCCAGCTCATGCCCTGATCGCGCCTGGCGGAGTCCTTCCAGGCCAGACCGGCACTGGACTCGAAGGTCGCGACATCGGACAGCGTCGCGCTGGTATATTTCTGCAGCCGGACGCCACGGCCGCGCGCCATCTCCGGCACTTGATCGATCGGGAAGATCACCATCTTGTGGTTGGTTCCGATGACCGCGACCTGATCGCCTTTGACCGTCGTGATCGCGCGCGCCTCGTTCGGCGCCGTGACGTTCAAGACCTGCTTGCCCTTGCGGGTGTTGCCGACACAGTCCTCTTCCTTGATGATGAAGCCCTGCCCCTCGCTGCTGGCGACCAGGAATTTGCGTTCGCCCTTGTTGACGAACACGGAGACGATGGCCGCGTCCTGATCGAGATCGATGAACATGCGGATCGGCTCGCCATGGCCGCGACCGCCCGGCAGCTTGGCAACATCGAGCGAGTAGAACTTTCCATTTGTCGCAAACAGCAGCAGCTTCGATGTGCTCTCCGCAAAAAACGCCTGCCCGAGCTTGTCGTCGGTTTTGAATGCGAGCCCGGAGAGATCGGCCACATGGCCTTTCATCGTCCTCACCCAGCCCTTCTCGGAGACCACCACCCTCACCGGCTCGCGCTCGACAAAGGCCTCCTCGATTGCGGCGAGGTCATGCTCCGGCGCGTCGGCGAAATTGGTGCGGCGCTTGCCAAGCGGCGTCTTGGGCCCGAACAGATCGCGCACGCTGCGGACCTGTTCGCCGACCTTCGCCCATTGCTCCGCTTCCGAACCGAGCAATGACTTGATGCCCTTCAATTCGTTGCGGAGGTTCTTGTCCTCGGTGCGGATCTCCATCTCTTCGAGCTTGCGCAGCGAGCGCAGGCGCATGTTGAGGATGGCCTCGGCCTGGACTTCGGTGAGCTTGAACGTCTTCATCAACACCGGTTTCGGCTCGTCCTCGGTGCGGATGATCTTGATCACCTTGTCGATGTTCAGATAGGCGATCAAATAGCCGCCAAGGATTTCCAGCCGGTTCTCGATCTGGCCTTTCCGATAGTTGGAGCGGCGCAGCAGCACGTCGCGCAGATGGTCGAGCCATTCGCGCAGGCACTCGGCGAGTCCCAGCACTTTGGGGATCTTGCCCTTGACCAGCACGTTGAGGTTCAAGGGGATCTTGCTTTCCAGCTCGGTCAGCCGGAACAGCGATTCCATCATCAATTCGGGATCGACCGAGCGCGACTTCGGCTCGATGACGAGACGGATGTCCTCGGCCGATTCGTCGCGGACGTCGCCGACCAAGGGCAGCTTCTTCTCATTGAGAAGCTCGGCGATCTTCTCGACCAGCCGCGACTTCTGCACCAGCCATGGAATTTCAGTGATGACGACGACCCAGGTGCCGCGGGCGCCCTCTTCCTGCTTCCACATTGCGCGGACCCGGAACGAGCCGCGGCCGGTCGTATAGGCTTCCGCGATCGCTTCCTTGGAATCGACGACGATGCCGCCGGTCGGGAAATCCGGCCCCTTCACCCATTTCAAAAGCGCGCGCGATTTGGCCTGAGGCTTGTCGATCAGATGCAGCGCGGCGTCGCACAGTTCGGCGGCGTTGTGCGGCGGGATCGAGGTCGCCATGCCGACGGCGATGCCCTGCGCGCCGTTCGCGAGCAGGTTGGGGAAGCCGCCCGGCAGAACCACGGGCTCTTTCGACTGGCCGTCATAGTTGGGACGGAACTCGACACCGTCCTCGTCGATTCCCTCCAGCAGGAGACGGGCGACGTCGGTCATCCGCGCTTCGGTGTAGCGGTAGGCGGCGGCATTGTCGCCGTCGACATTGCCGAAATTGCCTTGGCCGTCGACCAGCGGGTAGCGCGAGGAAAAATCCTGCGCCAGGCGCACCATGGCGTCGTAGATCGCCTGGTCGCCATGCGGATGGAACGAGCCCATCACGTCGCCGACGATCTTGGCCGATTTCTTGAAGGCGGCGCCCGGATCGAGCCGCAGCAGGCGCATGCCGTAGAGAATGCGGCGATGCACCGGCTTGAGGCCATCGCGGGCGTCCGGCAGCGCCCGGTGCATGATGGTCGACAGCGCGTAGGCGAGATAGCGCTCTTCCAGCGCATCGCGCAGCGGAACCTCGTGGACGTCAGCCGGTTCAGGCGGAATCAGTGTTTTTCCCATGGCAACGGGTTAAACGCTGATCGTGCACGGAGCAAGGCGCGAATCAGTATGGGCACGCCTGTCAGTCGAGCCCCGGCATAAAGGCCGATCCGGCCGGATCAGGGATCAGGTCGCGTGCGGATCGCCCGACGCCGCGAGGGCGCGGTCGTAGCGAAGGCGAGGCGCCAACCACCATCGCTTGTGCATCGCCGGCCATTCAACAAAACGCCAGGACGCATAGGCCGCGGGCGTAATGGCGACAACTGAAAAAACGAATGCCACGACGAGGATCAGGCACACCGGTACCGCGTCGAAGGAGCTCATCAAATAGCCCGTCAACCAGCCCGCGCTCCAAAGCGCCAGCGGATGCAGCAGGTAGAAGCTGTAGGAGACGCGCCCGTAAAACCTGACCACAGGCAGATCGAGCGGTGTGAAGATCGCGGCATCGGCGCGATAAGCGATCAGCGTGACCAGCACCGCCGCGGACAGGCACTGCACCAAAAGGGTCCACGACCCCGTGGGCTTGAAAAACGAGCAGCCGCAGAACAGTGCGACGGAGGCGAACGCAAGGAGCGGGACCGCGACCGGCGCCAGCTTTTCGGCCATTTCCTTGCCCCTGAAGTGCAGCAGGATTCCGACCGGAAAAGCGTAAATCGGCGCAAGGTTGGTGTCATCGCCGATCGCCCTGGTGTATGGGCCGATAAAGGACAGGCCGAGCAGCACCGCCGCGATCATGATCAGGGGCCGGCTGCCATATTGGCGAAATAGCCACACGCACAGAATAATCAGCGGCGTCGCGGCCACTTCCGCTTTCATCGACCACATCACCGCATCGATATCGGCGCGCAGCATCAACATGTTGGCGAGAACATTGAGCGGCGTAAATGAAGACCGTTCGTAAAGCTTGAACCCGAACCAGTAATAGAGCGCGGCAAAGATGCCGACCGCTACGATCGCCGCCGGATACAGCCGGAAAATGCGGGCGCGAACGAAACGGGCCAGGTCGAAATTCTTGTCCAGCGAGCGCGCCAGCACAAACCCGCTGATAACGAAAAACGCAACGACTGCGCCGTAGCCGTTGGTCAGTGCCTTGATGGCTTGCAAGCCCACCCGATCAAAACCGCCACGAACCGGCCCTTCGACAAATGACGATGAGACGTGCATGGCCGCAACCGTCAACGCCGCGATGCCGCGCATCGATTCAATGCGAGGAATGAACCGCCGTTGAGCTGGGCCGGACACGCGGCGATCGAACACTAGAGCCGCGCCCGGAAAAAGCCTGCCCCGCATGTGATAAGGGGCGTGGGCTGGTTTTTGGAAAAGATCATGTCCAAACAACAAGCTACAACGCAATTGCGATCGAGCCTGGACTCATCGCGCCGTTGAGTCAACCGGCTTTCAAGCCTTCGCCACAAGGGCCGAACAGAACAATCATGGCTGCGCCGCGCGCAGCCGCCGCTTTGTCACCACATTGATAAAGCCGTCGCGCGCGTCGGAATGGCCCTGCCCGCGCGGCTCAAGGACATGGCGCAACAGAAACCGGCCGGTGAGCAGGAAGCCGTCCTGCAGATCCTGATCCGACCAGCCGTTGCTCGGGTCCCGTTGTTGTTCCAGTCCTTGGCTGCGGCGCAGGAACGGCGGCAGCCGCAGCAGCCGGTCGCGCCAGGGCTCGCCAGCTACACGCGACACCGCGCCGCCGGATTTCGGCGACACGTAGACGAGGTCCGCCGTCTCGCCGGTCGCAGCGCAATTGTCGAGATCGAGCCCGAAGCCAAGCTCCGCGAGCATCGCGAGCTCGAACTTGACCACATGCACGGCCGCTTCGCCTGCGTCGTCGAAATCGTCCAGCGTACGCTCGAGCATCTCATAGATCTCTTCATGCGGATCGCGCTCCGGCAATAGCCGCGCCAGCGCGGCGAGATGGGTCACGCCATAGGCTGCGTGCGACACCGAAAGCAGCGTCGCCGCGCGCAGCCTCGTGCCTTCGATCGCATAGGTGCCGAGATGCTCGTCGAGCCGCGCCCGCCAGATCGCGCGAACGCCGTTGCCCGGCTGCAGCAAGGGCCGCATCCGCGAACTGCCGCCGCCGCGGACCAGGCCCAGATGCCGGCCATGCTCGCGCGTCAGCAGCTCGACTATGGCGGAGGATTCGCCGTGCCGCCGAACACCCAGCACGATGCCGTCGTCGGTCCATTCCATGGGCGGAAGCTTAACATGCCGGCTCGGCCGGGCGAAGCGAGCCGGTCAGGGCTCCGTGACATCAGGTCGGGAACAGCCAAAAAGCCCCCGCCCCGTCACGCATTGAACCAGCCCTGCGCATCGCCGGTATAGGAGAAATACAGCCCGACCAGAGTGACCACGCAGGACACGATTTCGATGCCGCTGTCGAGTTCCACGCCCCTCTCGCCAATGACCTGAAACAGCGAGATGACGGACAGCACCAGCGCCGCGATCAGCACCCAGCGAGGCCAGTTCTTCCGGCAGCGCGCCGCGAGCCAGACGAAATAAAGCAGAAGCAGGATGACGAAGCCCGACAGCACCGTCTCAATCATGATCGTCGAATCCGTCATGTCCGGGCGCAACGTGCGGTCCTGGAATGCGACCGACAGCGCGTCGAGCATCAGCGACACATAGAGCAGGACTTCGAACCGCAGCACATTTCGGGGCAAATTCATTCCAGTCTCGGTTCTCACGCCATGACAACTTGACGACCACTTGACGACCATTCGATGCCACTTGCGGATATACCGAAGCGGAGATCAAATCCACTGCGCTATTCTTTCGGGAAATCCAGCCCCATTTCACGGTAACGGTCAGGATCGTCGCCCCAGTTCTCGCGCACCTTCACAAACAGGAACAGATGGACCGGCACGCCCGTGATCTCGGCGAGCTCCTTGCGCGATTCCGCGCCAATCGACTTGATGGTGGCGCCACCCTTGCCCAGCACGATCTTGCGCTGGCTTTCCCGCTCGACAAAGATGGTCTGCTCGATGCGGATCGACTTGTCCTTGCGCTCGGTCCAGCTATCGGTTTCGACGGTGGACTGGTACGGCAACTCCTGGTGGAGCTGCTGGTAGATTTTTTCCCGGGTGATTTCGGCTGCAAGTTGCCGCATCGGCGCATCCGACATCTGGTCCTCGGGATAGAGAAACGGCCCCGCCGGCACCATGTCGGCGAGCGCATGGCGCAGATCGCCGACGCCGTCGCCCGATAGCGCGGAAATCATGAATGTCCGTGCAAAGGTCAGGCGCTCATTGGCTGTTCTCGTCAGCGCCAGCAGCTTTTCGCGCGGCACCAGGTCGATCTTGTTCAGGATCAGAATCTTCTCATGGTCGACGTTTGCGACCTTTGCCAGGATGGCATCGGCCTCCTCGTCGATCCCGGCCTTGGCGTCGAGCAGCACGCAGACGAGGTCGGCGTCATGGGCGCCGCTCCAGGCGGTGGACACCATGGCGCGATCGAGCCGCCGCTTCGGCAAAAAGATGCCGGGCGTGTCGACCAGGATGATCTGCGCGTTGTCCTCGATCACGATGCCGCGGATCAGCGCGCGCGTCGTCTGCACCTTGCGCGAGACGATGGTGACCTTGGAGCCGACCAGCGCGTTGACCAGGGTGGATTTGCCGACATTGGGCGCGCCGATCAGCGCAACAAAGCCGCAACGGGTCGCGCCAGCTTCGTGATCGGCGCGAGGCCTATCCGTCATTGCTGCCGCCGCCGACGCCTTCGCGTTCGATCATCACGGAAGCCGCGACCTTCTCCGCGGCACGCTTGCTGCCGCCGACGCCTTCGGCCGGCGCGAGCCCCGGCAGATCAACCGCAACGCGAAATTGCGGGTCGTGATGCGGGCCGGTGCGTTCGACCTCGCGATAAACCGGGGTCGGCAGGCCCTTGCCCTGCGCCCATTCCTGCAGCACCGTCTTGGGATCGCGCAGCGGCCGGCGCGGCTTCTGCATCCGCTCGGTCCAGTTGCGCATGACGAACTCCGCTGCCGCCGCGTAGCCGCCGTCCAGAAACACCGCGCCGATCACCGCCTCGCAGATGTCACCGAGCACGGATTTGCGCAAGCGCGCGCCTGCGCCCGCGCCCACCGCGCCGAGCTTGATGTCGTCGCTCAGCCCGAGCGACTTCGCCACTTCGGCGCAGCTCTCCTTCCGCACGAGATCGGCAAGCCGCTTCGACAGCTCCCCCTCGTCCGCGCCCGGAAACGTTCGGTAGAGCATGTCCGACACGATCAGCCCGAGCACATGGTCGCCCAGAAACTCCAGCCGCTGATAGCTTTCTCCGCGCTTACGCGACGACTTGAGGGCGGACACGTGGGTTATGGCGGCGGTCAACAGATTGGCGTCGGCGAACTTATGTCCGATACGCGCCTCGATTCCCGACGTCGCGGACTTGCCGGCCGTTTTCCCGGCCGTCTTGTTCGCAGCCGTCTTGTTCGCAGACGTCTTGTTCACGAACGTCTTGTTCCCAGACGTCTTGTTTTCAAACGTCTTGTTTTCAAAGGTCTCGGCGCCGCCCTTGCTGCGTTTCTTCTTCGCCGGCTTGTCCTCGCGACCCGGTTGAGGCTCGTGGCTTGTCTCGCCTCCTATCGATGCGATCCGAATGTCGGGGGTGTCGTCGTTCATCGGACCATTTTGAACAAGCGATTCCAGCGTACCGCCGTCGGCCAGCGCCAGAACATCCAGACATGCTCGCCTTCGGCAATGGAGAAGAAGATCATCTGGGCGCGGCCGACGATATTCTCGATTGGGACATAGCCCACCTGCGACAGCACGCGGCTGTCCGTCGAATTGTCGCGGTTGTCGCCCATCATGAAGAAGTGGCCGGGCGGCACGGTGTAGATATTGGTGTTGTCGTAGAAGCCGTTGTCGACGCAATCGAGCGTTTCGTAGGAGACGCCGTTCGGCAGCGTCTCCCGCCAGCGCTTCACCCGCGCCGTCGCTTCCGATCCGCAGGGGTCTTCGCCGATGAAATCGCTCACGCGCTCGCGCTGAACCGGCTTGTCATTGATGTAAAGCAGCCCGTCCCGCATCTGGATGCGGTCGCCCGGCAGACCGATGACGCGCTTGATGTAGTCGGTCGTGTCATCCTTCGGCAGTCGGAACACGACGACGTCGCCGCGCGAGGGCTCCGAGCCGAAAACGCGCCCGGAGAAGATCGGCGGCGACAGCGGGATCGAGTAATGGCTGTAACCGTAGGAATATTTCGACACAAACAAATAGTCGCCGACCAGCAGCGTCGCCTTCATCGAGCCCGACGGGATGTTGAAGGGCTGAAACAGGAAGGTCCGAATCACGAGCGCGATCAGCAGCGCATGGATGACGACGCGGATGGTCTCGCCTGAGCCGCTCTCGAATTTCGTCCCGGATGTCACGCTCATGGTCTTCCTAATCCCCCCGTCGCAGCCGCAGCGCGGTGGCAGACACGTCCCTCACGCGAACAGCGCTTCGCGTCGCGGCCTAAGGAATCGGTCCTGATTTTGATAGTGAGAGCCAATCCCGGCGCAAACCCGAATTTGCCCATGCTAGATTTAAGTCCCGGGCGAGTTTAGACGTTTGTTCGCATTGGCGCAATAAAAGGCCACATCAAAACCTCATAACCTGCTGACGGAAAACATATTTTTCGTTTGACTTGCTGAGGCGTCATCAATTCACGGTTTGGCGCGACTGATCGCCGAAATTATGACGAAGGCTTGCGCCAGCGGCCAATCGTCGGTGATCGAGAGGTCGATCCGCGGCTCAAGACCTTCCGGCGTCAGCGCTTTCAGGCGTTCCAGCGCCCCGCCCGTCAGTTGCATTGTCGGCCGGCCGCCCGGCAGATTGATTACGCCCATATCGCGCCACCAGACGCCACGACGGATTCCCGTCCCGAGCGCCTTGGAACAGGCCTCCTTGGCCGCGAATCGCTTGGCATAGGTCGCCACCACCAATTTTTCGTTCTTTCCCCTCCGTCCCGCCCGAGCGCGCTCGGCGTCGGTAAAGATGCGGTCGAGGAAACGGTCGCCGTGCCGCTCGATGACCTTGGCTACTCGGCGGATGTCGATCAGATCGGAACCTATGCCAATGATCATGCCCTGCTCCGGCCGCGGTCCATCGCCGCCCGCATGGCCCGAACCGTCTCGCCGAGGCCCACGAAAATCGCTTCTCCGATCATGTAATAGCCGATGTTGAGTTCGGCGATCTCGGGCAGGGTCGCGATCTGTTCCGCGGTCTGGTAGTCGAGGCCGTGACCGGCATGGACTTCAAGGCCGGCCGAACGCGCAAGCGCCGCACCCGCGACAATTCGCTGCCATTCGGCGTCTGCTGTCGCGGTCTGGCCGTCGACAATCGCATCGCACCAGGCGCCGGTGTGGATTTCGATCACTGGCGCGTGAAGCCTGGCGGCCGTCTCGATCTGGCGCGGATCGGCGGAGATGAACAGGGAAACCCGGATGCCGGCGTCGTTGAGCCGCGCAATGAACGGAGCAAGCGCATTGTGCTGGCCGGCAACGTCGAGGCCGCCTTCGGTCGTCAGTTCCTCGCGCCGTTCGGGAACCAGGCACACCGCGTGAGGCTTGGTCGCAAGCGCGATCCGCAGCATGTCAGGCGTGGCGGCCATCTCGAAGTTCAGGGGCTTCGAGATTTCCGCCTTCAGGCGCGCCATGTCCTCGTCGCGGATGTGCCGGCGGTCCTCGCGCAGATGTGCGGTGATGCCGTCGGCGCCAGCCTCGATCGCGAGCAGCGCGGCACGGACGGGATCCGGCCTGTGACCGGCCCGCGCATTGCGCAAGGTGGCGACATGGTCGACGTTAACTCCGAGGCGCAGCGGAGCGGGATTCGGCATTTTCAGCACTCGCATCACGTGGCGGCAGGGGACCGCCTCTTCCGGGAAGAGCACGCCGGAACATACACGACATGCGTCGGCTTCGCACCGCGGCCCGCGTCCTACAGCGCGATGAATTCAGGATCGACCGTTATCGCGACGCAGCGCCTCGGTCTGAGCATGATGGCGCAAAGCGTCTCCCCGCCATGCGGAGAATACCGCCCTATCCGTTCACCCGTTCGACCTTGGCGACCACGGTCTTGGCGCGCAACTGGTTGATGATCGCGCTGAGGTGCTTGAGGTCATAGACCTCCAAGTCGATGATCAGCTCGGTAAAGTCCGGCGAGCGGCGCGACATACTGATATTATCGATATTGCCATCGTGCTCGGCGATCACGGTCGCCACCTGGGCGAGACTTCCGGGCTCGTTGACATTGTCGATCTTGATGCGGGCCGGAAAGCGCTGCGGCGTGGTCTCGTCCACATCCCAGCGGACGTCGAGCCAGCGCTCCGGCTCCTCCTCGAAATCCTTCAGCGCCGGAGACTGGATCGGATAGATCGTGATCCCCTCGCCCGGCGACACGATGCCGACGATGCGGTCGCCCGGCACGGCGCCGCCGTTCGGCGCGAACTTGATCGGCAAACCGGAATTGATGCCACGAATCGGGATGGCCGACGGGCTGCGCGGGGGCTCAGGGTCCGATTTCAGCTTGAGCTTGACCGCAAGGCTCTTCTTCGCGCCATAGCGCGCGACCCGTTCCTCCTTGTAGTCAGGATACATCGCGCGCGCGACGTCGGAGGCTTTCATCTCGCCGCGTCCAACGGCCGCCATCACGTCGTCGATCGAAGCGCGCGCAAGCCGCGGCAGCGCGCCCTTCAGCTTGTCATCGGCATAGTCGAGCTTGGCGCGCTCGAACAGGCGCTCGACGATCCGCCGACCCAGACCCGCATATTGATCGCGCACCGCCGTACGGGTGGCGCGCCGGATCGCCGCACGCGCCTTGCCGGTGATCGCCAGCGTCTCCCAGGCCGATGGCGGCGCCGATTGTGCCTCGGACGTCAAGACCTCCACCTCGTCGCCGTTCTGCAATTCGGACGACAGTGGCGCGAACTTGCCGTTGATCTTGCAGCCCACCGCGCTGTTGCCGACATCGGTATGCACCGCATAGGCGAAATCGATCGCATTGGCGTGGCGCGGCAGCGCGATCAGCTTACCCTTGGGCGTGAAGCAGAACACCTGATCGTGGAACAGCTCGAGCTTGGTATGTTCGAGAAACTCCTCCGGATTGGCGCTGTCCGACAGCATCCTGACCGTTCGGCGCAGCCAGTCAAAGGCGTTGGACTCGCGCTTCAACAAGTCGTTCGGCGAGCCCACGCTGTCCTTGTAGAACGCGTGGGCGGCGATGCCGAACTCGGCGATCTGGTGCATCTCCTGGGTGCGGATCTGCAGTTCGACGCGCTGGTTGCCGGGCCCGATCACGGTGGTGTGAATCGAGCGATAGTCGTTCTGTTTCGGCGTCGAGATGTAGTCCTTGAACCGGCCGGGCACCACCGGCCAGGTGGTGTGGACGACCCCGAGCGCGCGGTAGCAGGATTCGATGTCGGGCATCACGACGCGGAAGGCGAAGATATCGGACAGTTGCTCGAAGCCGATGGATTTGCGCTCCATCTTGGTCCAGATGGAAAATGGCTGCTTGCGCCGGCCATAGACAGCCGCGGTCAAGCCGTTCTTACGAAGATTTGTAGAGAGCTGGCTTTCAATTTCGCCGATGAGGTTGCGGTTGCGCTCGGCCAGCGCGTCCAGCCGATGCTTGACCACGGAATAGGCTTCCGGATCGAGGGTTCGGAACGACAGATCCTCCAGTTCCTCCCGCATTTCCTGCATGCCCATGCGGCCGGCGAGCGGAGCATAGATGTCGAGTGTCTCCTCCGCGATGCGCTGGCGCGATGCCGCCGGCACGAATTCCAGCGTGCGCATGTTGTGCAGGCGATCGGCAAGCTTGACCAGGAGGACACGGACATCGTCGGAGATCGCAAGCAGGAGCTTCCGCAGGTTCTCGGCCTGCTTGGCCTCGCGCGAAACCAATTCGAGCCGTTTCAACTTGGTGAGACCGTCCACCAGCGCGCCGATCTCGTGGCCGAAGATCTGGTCGATTTCCGCCCGCGTCGCTTCGGTGTCCTCGATGGTGTCGTGCAGCAAGGCCGCGACGATGGTGGCGTCGTCGAGCTTGAGGTCGGTCAGGATCGCGGCGACCTCGAGCGGGTGGGAGAAATACGGATCGCCCGAGGCGCGCACCTGCGATCCATGCGCCCTCATTGCGTAGACATAGGCGCGATTGAGCAGATCCTCGTTGGTCTCCGGGTTATAGGATCGAACGCGTTCGACAAGATCATATTGCCGCATCATGCGCGAACGCGGCTTGCCCGTCTTGACCGGAGCGGGCGACGCCACGGCCGGCTCGGCCGCCGCCTGCATCTGGGGTGGGCTTTGGCGCCAATACGCCATGTCGATCACTGCCTTCGTCTTAAGGGCCTCGCCTCGAAAGTCTCGCCTTGAGAGTCTCGCTTCGGCTCGCCCGCTTCGCGCATAGTTTAACGCCAATCCGGCCGCCGTCCGATCAAATCCTGGACGGCCGGAACTGCCGGCTTGCGCACTCGCGAGAAGGCGTAAGGTAACCATGAAACGGCAGGCAAAAGCAAAGGCCCGGAGGGTGGTCCGGGCCTTGGCAAGCGGAACAGCTTTGGAATATCGGAAGTTTGGTTAAGGACGTGCTCACTCGTCCTCTTCGGGCTGCTCCTCGGGCGGGGCGAGGCCTTCAAGGCCCTTCAGCAGTTCTTCTTCGGTCATCCGTTCCACCGCCACCTCGGTGTCGTCGGCATCGACGCTCGCCCCAGCGGATCCGATCAGGGGGACGGTATCAGGTTCGGGTTCGTCGACCTCGACGTACTTCTGCAGCGAATGCACCAGTTCCTCGCGCAGGTCTCCCGGCGAAACCGTTGACTCGGCGATCTCGCGGAGCGACACGACCGGATTCTTGTCGTTGTCACGGTCAATCGTAAGTTGTGAACCGGACGAAATCATACGGGCGCGATGTGCAGCCAAAAGCACAAGATCGAACCGGTTATCGACCTTGTCTATGCAGTCCTCTACGGTGACGCGCGCCATCGAATGCCGCTCCGTTCGCTAGGGTTACAGGGGGATTGGTCAGCAATTGTTACGGGCTAGTTATAGGGGGGGCGGGTTCTTCGCAAGACCAATTTGTGATTTGGGCGCGGCAAATACCTCTGCTACTCCGCACTGGTTCGGGCCACCGAAGATGCGCAAAGCCACAAGTTGCGGCTTTTGGACAAGAAAACGCTTTATTGCGCCACCAAAGATATACCTTTGTTGCCCCGACCTCCCCAAATTTGCGGTACCGTGTATCAGACTGAACCTACCGCGGGGACCTGGCAGAACTTCAGGACATGCGCGTCCGCTGCCGCCGCGCCAAAAACAGTTACCAACGACGAACGCGAGAACACTGCGAGAAACTGCGAGAAGCTGAATGTCACCATCTTCCAATAAAATTGCGCTCTTCATCGACGGCGCCAACCTTTACGCGACCGCCAAGACGCTCGGTTTCGACATCGACTACAAGCGCCTGCTAAAGGAATTTCACAGCCGCGGGACGCTGGTGCGCGCGTTTTACTATACGGCGATCATTGAAGATCAGGAATATTCCTCGATCCGTCCCCTGATCGACTGGCTCGACTACAATGGCTACACCGTCGTCACCAAGGCGACGAAGGAGTTCATTGACGCCAGCGGCCGCCGCAAGGTCAAAGGCAACATGGATATCGAACTGGCCGTCGATGCCATGGAGCTCGCCGAACATATTGACCAGATGGTGCTGTTCTCCGGCGACGGCGATTTCTGTGCGCTGGTCGAGGCCGTGCAGCGCCGCGGCGTACGGGTGACCGTGATCTCTACGATCGCGAGTCAGCCGCCGATGATCGCCGACGAGTTGCGCCGGCGGGCCGACGTGTTCACGGACCTGGTGGAGTTGCAATCCAAGCTCGGTCGCGATCCGTCCGAACGCCCGGCGCCACGCGAGCCGCGCCATCATGCGCCACAATTCCTGCAGCGCGCGACCACGATGGCACCACGGGCCGATGACGACGATTTCGAGGATTGAGAGCGATCAGGCTGTCGCACGCGAGGCCCGGCCGCTAACCGAGCCCGATCGCAATTGCCCGCTCTGTCCGAGACTTGCGGATTTCCGCGAGGCCGGGCGGGCGCGGCAGCCGGCCTGGTTCAATGCGCCTGTGCCGTCGTTCGGCGATCCCGACGGCAGGCTCCTGATCGTCGGGCTCGCGCCGGGGCTGCAGGGCGCCAACCGCACCGGACGGCCGTTCACCGGCGATTACGCCGGCGACCTGCTGTATGCGACGATGATCGAATACGGCTTTGCCGAAGGCCACTACGAGGCTCGTCCGGACGACGGCTTGCGGCTGGTCGATTGCCGAATCAGCAATGCCGTGCGGTGCGTGCCGCCGCTGAACAAG
>Ga0210402_10000653_pt1 | contig 38291 bp, 27 predicted proteins | sample IncBWC7MmetaG_FD_161055 | JGI IMG/M metagenome (GOLD analysis project Ga0210402, IMG submission 161055) | Forest soil microbial communities from Barre Woods Harvard Forest LTER site, Petersham, Massachusetts, United States - Inc-BW-C-7-M | ecosystem: Environmental > Terrestrial > Soil >...
CACCATCGCCCTGAACACAGTCTCGAACGCTCGCTTTGTGCCCACGCTGCCGCGGGCCACGTCGGTCGGCAGTGCCGTCATCGGGCACGAATTCTCCACGTCCTCAAAATGCTGACGCGACAGATAGGCGCGCACGACTTGCGGCCCCACTTGGCTGGAGGCCAGGTCCACTTTCACGCCTTCCCAGCAACTCTTCCATTCGGGATCCGTGAAGAAGCAACCCAATACTTCCACATAGAGATCGCTCTTGCTCTCAAAGTAGCTGTAAAACCCTCCATGGGTCAGGCCCGCGCCTGCCATGATCTGTTGGAGAGACACAGCGTCAAATCCATGCCGGTTGAATAGCCTGCGCGCGCTCTGCACAATCTGCTTCTTTACCTCGTTGCGGTGTCCTCTGGGATAAGGCATAGCGCCCCCTCATTTCTGATGCGCCGAAGTATCGCTCAAACAGCATTCTCCTCTCCAGTAAAATATTATCTTGAACATATTATGGGGGCATGGTTCCATGCACTCCCGGATCGGCATGAGTCTAATCCCGGAGAACTTGGAGAGCGACAATGAGCAATATGAAGTCTCTGTATTTAGCTGCAACAAATCTCACGCGGCGTCAGGTGATTGCCGATGTGGCTTTGGTGCTCGGTGGCTTGGGTTTGGCTTCGGTCGAAGCGAGTGGAGCTACGACCGAGGAGATTTCACATGCGGCGGAATCCATTCACGACGAAACGGTCTTCAAAGCCACTCGCAAGCGCGTCTATGAGGCGCTCACCGACGCAAAACAATTCCATCAAGTCACGCAACTTAGTGCTGCCATGAAGTCCGGAATGGCGCCGGGGAACGTCCCGGCCGAAATCAAGAACGAAGCGGGGGGTGCGTTCTCACTCTTCGGCGGCTATATTTCTGGACGGAACATTGAACTCGTGCCGAACGAGCGAATTGTCCAAGCCTGGCGAGTCGGAAACTGGGGTCCAGGGATCTATTCGATCGCGAGGTTCGGACTTGCCGAGCAAGGCGCTGAAACCAAGATTGTCTTCGACCACACGGGTTTTCCCAAAGGCGATGCGGAGCACCTTGCAGAGGGATGGAGAATCAACTACTGGGAGCCTCTCGCGAAGTTTTTGGCTCAACCGTAGCGTCGAGCAGTGCTACTGCCCGCGCAAAATCATACAGCCGGTTTGCTGCTAAGCATCTTTCGGCGCTTGCGCTCGCCCTTTCCACAATCCACCTCTGCCCGTCCAATAACGCACCGCGGATAGCCAGATCGCGTAGCAATAAAACAAAGCCGTCAGCGGCAAGAGCGGCGCCCAGGCGGGTGACAGCCGATAGAAACGAAGCGTGGGAAGGAACGAGAGAGTCATCAGGAGCCAGGCCAGAAAACCAAGGATCTTTGCCGTTGAATCGTGCACAAACAGGAGCATCACGGGCGCCAGGTAGGTCAAAAACATTCCCGCTAAAGTGCCTGCCAGTAACAGAGCGGAGTACCGCAGTTGTGTGAAGGCGGTCCTTGCAACCAAGTCCCGGATTTCGCCGAATGTCCCATACGCTCGCAAGCTGGCACTCTCGCGAGTGAGTCCCATACACACGCGGCCGCCGCTCTCCTTCACCACTCTCGCTAGCGCGCAATCATCGATCACTTCATTGCGAATGGAGGCAAGACCTCCGATGCGATCGAGGGCTTCGCTTCGCAGGAGGATGCAACCACCTGCAGCGCCAGACGTGCTCAAATCCTCGTCCGCAATCCATTTGGGCGGATAGAGCATCAGGAAGAAATAGAGAAATGCGGGGATCAGAGCACGCTCCGGCAGGGTTTTCGCTTGAAGCAGCACCATGACGGATGCGAGGTCGAGCTTGTTGCGGTCGGCGCGGGCCACGAGCCTACGCAGAGTGTCGGGCGCATGAGTGATGTCCGCGTCCGTGAACCAGTAGAATACCGGTGGTTCGGCAGCCGCACTGACAAGACCTTCATTTAGCGCCCAGAGTTTCCCGGTCCAACCTTCGGGGAGAGCCGAGGCGGTGACGACACGGACTTCTTCTTCCGCGCCATGTTCTTTGGAAACGCGGCCAGCGATGGTAGCCGTCGCGTCATCGCTGTGATCGTCCACGATGACGATGGAAAGCTCGCCGGGATAATCCTGGTTTACGAGGCTTGCGACCACTTTGCCGATGGTCTCCGCTTCATTCCGTGCGGGGACAACTGCGATTATCTTAGGGAATGGATCCTGCAGCAGAACGCGGCCTCCGTCGGCGTCGAGGTTCTTGACGCGCCAGAACCAGCCGCGCCCAAAAAACAGGTGCAACCAGATCCCCAGTGCGACAATTGCCAGGATCTCCGTCCAATGTGGATGAAAAAGTACCGTCATCGAAGGCGGAAATCGCGAATGAACGGAAGTTGCAGGAAACTAAGCAAGATCTTCCGCGCGAACCGGCAAGCGGCGGAGGCGGAGTTCCGTTTTCCATTTGCGTGTGGCGTTGAAAATCGCATTGCACAAGGCCGGCGCAATCACAGGAACAGTCGGCTCACCGATGCCGGTGGGCTTTTCTTCGCTGTCCACCAGGTAAACCTCGATCGGCGGAGCTTCGTTCATGCGGAGCATGTGGTAGTCGTTGAAGTTGGATTGCACGATGCGGCCGCCTTCGACGGTGATGGCGTCCTTGAGAGTGGCCGTGAGCGCGTAGATGGCAGCGCTTTCCACTTGCGCGCGCACGCCGTTGGGATTGACGACGCGGCCGCAATCGACAGCGCAAACCAGGCGCTTGATCTTCAAGTCGCGAGGCCGCACGGAAACTTCCGCGACTGCCGCAACGTAGGAATTGAACGAGTAGAATCCCGCGATGCCGCGGCCCTCGCCGTCCGGCAGAGGCTTGCCCCATGCGGCTTTGTCGGCGGCAAGTTGCAAGACGCCTTTCAAGCGGGCGGTATCCAGAGGCGGAGAGTCGGGCTCTCCTCCAAATTGCGGCATCTTGCGAGACTCGCCAATCAGCTTGAGGCGAAACGCGAGCGGGTCTTGTCCGGCAGCCGCCGCAAGTTCGTCGACAAAACTCTCGACGACGAAACCGCTGCTGGAATGTTCGACCGAGCGCCACCACGCCCGAGGTGCGCTGGAGTGCGCCAAGGTGTACTCGATGCGAATATTCAGAGACTTGTACGGGACGGTTGCGCCCGTGCCGAATTCACCTTGGCCGTTGTCTTCTTCGCCTTTCGCATTCCACTTGGCCGCGATCGAGGTCGAAGTCTGGAAATGTTTCCACGCGGCGAGATTTCCCTCCGCGTCCACGATTCCCTGACATTTGTGATACGACGCGGGACGATAAAAATCATGGTGCATGTCGTCTTCGCGAGTCCACAAGACCATGACGGGCTTGCCGGACTTTTTCGCGACTTGCGCCGCTTCCATTACGAAGTCGGCTTGATAGCGCCGGCCGAAGCCGCCGCCCATCAGCGTGGTGTGCACGGTAACTTTTTCGGGCGGAAGTTTCGCGGCTTCCGCGATGACGCCTTGCGCCCACTGCGGCGCTTGCGTCGGAACCCAGGCCTCGGCGCGGTCCGATTGGATGTGCACGGTGCAATTCATCGGCTCCATGCAAACGTGTGCGGCAAAGGGAAGCTCGTAAACTGCTTCCACCTTTTTTGTGGCCGCAGCAAGGGCGGCATCAGCGTCGCCTTCGTTCCTGATGACACTTCCGGGTTTCGCGGCGGCGTTGGCCACGAACTGATTGCGTAATTCTCCGCTGGATTCCTTCGCCGCAGCGCCCTCGTCCCATTTTACTTGGAGGGCGTTACGTCCCTGGATGGCGGCCCAGGAATTATCGGCGAGGACGGCGACGCCGCCGGTTGTGGAGGCGCCCCGGCCACTGGTCTCGATCTGGAAGACGTCACGCACGCCGGGGACTGCTTTGGCTTTTGCGGCGTCAAACGAGGCAACCTTGCCGTAAAAAACAGGACAACGCGCAATCACAGCGTAGAGCAAACCATCCGGACGCGAATCGATGCCAAATTTCGCGGTGCCGGTGGCTTTGGACGCCGCGTCGACGCGATGCGTGTCGTGACCAAGAATCGTGAAGTCGCGCGAATTCTTCAGCGGGACTTCCTTGAAATTGGGAATCGGGAGCAGCGCCGCGTCGGCGACGAGCTCGCCGTAGCTATAAGAGCGCTCGGGATGGCCGTGCACGACGTAGCCGTTCTGCGCTCTGCAAGTGTCGGCGCCGACTTCCCACTTTTTGGCGGCAGCCGCGATGAGCATCTCCCGCGCAGCGGCGCCGGCCTGGCGCAAAGGCAGCCAGGAACCTGCAACACTGCCGCTCCCGCCTGTGCCGAGATCATAGATTTTGGGGTCCGTAGTGGCCTGCTCGATGGTCACCTTGTTCCAGTCGAGGTAGAGCTCTTCGGCGAGAATCATCGGCAGCGCCGTCATGATGCCCTGGCCCATCTCGGACTTGGCGAGAATCAGCGTGACGCGATTGTTGGGAGTGATGCGCACCCAGGCATTCAACGGGTTGATGGGGGGCTTCTCCTGCGCCTGCGCGGGATCGGAGGAAGCATGCGCGGGGATGTGGAAACCAATGAGCAGAGCGGCGCCGCCCGCTGCGCCTGTTTTCAGGAAAGTCCTGCGGTCCAGAGTCTGGGGCTCAGGGAAAAGATGAGTTGCCATGGGCTTACTCCTGCGACAGATTTTGGCCAGACTTGCGGACAGGCACTTAGACGGACGTTATGCCTTTTCGGCTGGGGAGCCGGCGGCGCGATGGATGGCTTTGCGGATGCGCTGGTAGGTGCCGCAGCGGCAGATATTGCCGCTCATGGCATCGTCGATGTCGGCGTCGGTGGGCTTGGGCTTTTTTGCGAGCAGTGCGACAGCGGACATGATTTGGCCGGACTGGCAGTAGCCGCACTGCGGAACATCTTCTTCAATCCAGGCTTTCTGGACGGGATGGCTGCCATCGGCGGACAGACCCTCGATCGTTGTAATTTTCTTACCGCTTACGCTGGAGATGGGCGTGATGCAGGAGCGCGTAGCTTCGCCGTTGATGTGCACGGTGCAGGCTCCGCACAAAGCCATTCCACATCCGAATTTGGTCCCGGTCATATTCAGGACGTCGCGCAGTACCCATAGCAATGGCATATCCGGGCTGACGTCGGTCAAACTCTGGGACTTTCCGTTTAAGGTAAAAGTGATGGCCATGGGGTCCTCCTAAAGCAGATGGATATCCTACAACAACTGGGGATTGTTTGAAAATCTACGAATTATCGCGTAGAGGATCGGTGCCCACAACCTAACGGGATTTGCGGAATCCCTCGCGGAGGAGCGAGAACGGCTCTCACAGTCGTTGCCAAGATGCGAATTCTTGTGGGAGACGCGGGAATTCTCTTACAATCGGAGCGCGTGAGGTTGCGGCGCGGATGCGCCTGATGCCGTCACGCCGGGGAAGGTTATGCTGAAACTCATGACTACGGTAATTACGACTGGTGCTATCGCGATGGGAACCGTCTATACGCCTGCTACAGCTGCCGATGCGAAGTTCGGTCCGTCGAATCCGTTTTATGCGGAGAGCACGCTGCCATTCCACGCGCCTCCGTTCGACAAGATCAAGGACGGGGATTATCAGCCGGCCATCGAAGCCGGGATGGCAGAGCAACTCTCCGAGATACAAGCGATTGCGGACAACCCGGCGGCACCAACTTTCGTGAATACGCTCGTTGCCATGGAGAAGACCGGGCAACTCTTTCAACGGGCGACGGCTGCGTTCGGGGCAGTCACCGGTGCGAATACCAATCCCGTGTTGCAGAAAGTTCAGGCCGAGGAAGCACCGAAGCTGGCGGCTCACGCGGACGCCATTTATCTGAACGCAAAGCTTTTTGCGCGCGTGGCCGCCGTCTACAAGCAACGCGAGTCCCTCAAGCTCGATCCGGAAGCACTACGCCTGCTCGAGGTCACCTACGACAGTTTCGTCCGCGCGGGCGCGAACCTTTCGGACGCGGACAAAACGGAGTTGAAGAAGCTGAACGAGGAAATCTCAACACTCTCTAATGACTTTTCGACAAAACTGCTCGCCGCGACGAAAGAGGGGGCGTACTTCACAACGGACAAGGGCGCGCTGGCAGGGTTGAGCGACGCGCAATTGGCCGCGGCCGCACAGGCCGCCCAAGGCCGCAAGCAGCAAGGCTATTTGCTCCCGCTGCAGAACACGACGCAGCAGCCCGATCTTGCCGCGCTCCGAGTCCGGGCGACGCGCGAAGCGCTGTTCGGGAAATCCTGGAACCGCGCCGAGCGCAGCGATGCGGATGATACACGCGAGATCGTGTCGCGAATGGCACAGCTGCGCGCACGACGGGCGCAACTGCTCGGGTATCCAAATCACGCGGCATGGAAGCTGGGAGATCAGATGGCGAAGACGCCAGAGGCAGCGTTGAAGTTCATGGACGCCCTGGTGCCGGGCGCGACCGCAAAGGCGGCGATCGAGGGCAAGGATATTCAGGAGGTGATCGACGCGCAGAAGGGCGGATTCACGCTACAGCCGTGGGACTGGAATTTCTATGCGGAACAAGTGCGCAAGACGAAATACGATCTGAACGAGGCAGAGATCAAGCCGTATTTCGAGTTGAACCAAGTACTCGAGAACGGCGTCTTCTACGCGGCCCATCAGCTTTACGGAATCACTTTTAAGGAACGCAAGGACATTCCGGTCTACCAGCCCGACGTTCGCGTCTTCGAAGTTTCGGATGCGGACGGCAAGCCATTGGCGCTTTTCTATTGCGACTATTTCAAGCGCGACAACAAGAACGGCGGAGCGTGGATGGATGTCTTCGTGAACCAGTCCAAGCTGCTGGGCACGCTGCCGGTGGTCTACAACGTGGCGAACCTGCCGAAACCCGCGCCGGGCGAGCCCGCGCTGATCAGCTTTACGGACGTGACGACCATGTTCCACGAGTTTGGCCATGGGCTGCACGGCATGTTCGCGAACACGGAGTATCCGAGCCTTTCTGGCACTGCAACGTCAAGAGACTTCGTCGAGTTTCCGTCACAATTCAACGAGCACTGGGCTCTCTATCCGGCTGTGTTCAATAATTTCGCGAAACATTACAAGACCGGCGCTCCCATGCCGGCCGAGCTGGCAGCCAAGATCAAGAAAGCAGCGACTTTTAACCAGGGATATATGCTGACGGAACTGGTCGCGGGCGCAGAGCTCGACATGCAATGGCACACGCTTCCGGCAAGCGCACCTTTACAGAAACCGGATGCGTTCGAAAAACAGGCGCTTGAGAAGACGCATCTGCTGCTCAAGGCAGTGCCGCCGCGCTACCGTTCCACTTATTTCAGCCATATATGGGGCGGAGACTACTCCGCCGGCTACTATGCATATCTTTGGGCAGAGATGCTCGATGACGACGCCTACCAGTGGTTTGAAGAGCATGGCGGACTGACGCGCGCGAACGGCGACCGGTTCCGGCAGATGGTGCTATCGCGCGGCAACACAGAGGAACTGGCAAAGATGTACGCAGGCTGGCGTGGCAAGGAACCAAGCGTCGAGCCGATGTTGAAAGACCGCGGATTGAAGGAGTCCGGAAAGTAAGGCGCGGCTCGTGCACCCTTTAGGAAACAATTAATCGAAGGCCCCAAGCGCGAAATCAGCGCAAGGGGCCCGGTGCGTTCTCGGATCGTGCTGCAAAACTGCGCAGCTTAGTCTATGCGGGCAGAACTTATACGGTTATCCCAATTCAAATTAGGATTGTTAGGCATCTGCCAGCGGTGCAGGTCCGGGATACTTTGGTCTGTGGTTGCTTGTGGACCGCTGAAGTTAGGATCCTTATAGATCGTTACCGTGGCCCGGCCGAAGATCTGGATGGAAGTAATTTCATCATCCAACTTAACCTGGGGAATATTCGATCCCCGGTCGCTGCAGAAATAATCTCCTGTGAAATTGACATTCTTGTAGAAGCAGGCGCCGCTGCCGGACCGGCCGCGCTGACGGCCGTACTGATGGCCGCCCCGACCGGAATTCCACCACGCAGGCCCTCCCTCATCGCGTCGAGGGTTGACTTGGAATCGAGCGCGACACCCTCTATCCACCCAGATTCCATTGGCGTCATTGCCCCAAGACTCGCCGCGAATACACCGTGCCCGGCCGAACTCCTCGACCAGGACGATTTCGGCCCGCGAATCTGGAATGGGACAGGATTGGAACCGGTTATGGCGAGACTCGCAGGTGAAGGTTTGTCCCTGGCGGTCTTGCGCAGCTGCTTTTGCTGGAGTGAGAAAAAACAGGATAGCCGCAGAAACTACGAGCCATGAATAATACGTTTTCATCGGGAATCTCCGTTCGCCGTAGATTTTGCCAACTCTTACTTGAATAAGGGTGCCACCACCAAGATTCGGAAGACCTTGTTCCAAGTCTTGGTTTATATTTCTCCGCAATCAGAAAGCCGCAGAAGAGCTGTCTGGTTGGATGTAGCGGGTCGACCTTCCACTTCGAGACAGAACATCAACTGACCAGTATCCTAGCCAGCCATGTCGTGCCGGTCTGTTCAGTTTAGAACACACTGGAGAAATGACGCAGCAAGTTGCTCCCGCTGCAGCAAACTAGGCAACGCCGCGCTTTCCAGGAAGCGACGTGCCCGGCATTCTCCTGCAGGGAAATCCCGGGGCTTATCCAATCCGTCTGCATATCTGTTAAATAAAATAATTGGAAATTGACTACTACAAATTGTCGACCATACCTACGCCAAGTCAGCGGCCCGGATGGGCAGACGGCGAATCCTTTTCCCCGTCGCGGCAAAGATTGCGTTGACAACGGCGGGAGCGATAGGCGGCACTCCAACTTCGCCCACACCGCCGGGACGTTCGCCGCTGGGAACAATGTGGACTTCAATGACGGGGGGAGCTTCGCTCATGCGGAGTACTTCGTAGTCATTGAAGTTGCTCTGATCCACGCGGCCGTTCGAAACCGTGATCTCACTCTTTAGTGTCTGGGCCAGGCCAAAGTTAATCGCGCTTTCCATCTGGGCCGCGACGCCGAGCGGATTGATGCACGTGCCGCAATCGATCGCGCAGACGACACGGTCGACGTGCACAGTCCTTCGATTTGTGTCGCAACTTACTTCCGCAATCTGCGCGACATAACTGCCCCATCCATACATGACACCAAGACCGCGGCCTCTTCCCTGCGGAAGTGCCAGATTCCAACCGGATTTTTCGGCGGCAAGCTCGACGACACGGCGCCTGCGGCCGACATCGATTGTGCCGTTGCCGCGGCCGAGGTCGATCCTCCGAGCAGGCCCCAGCGCGGCTAGCAAGAATTCCACGCGATCACGTCCAGCGGCATGCGCCGCTTCATCAAAAAAACCGGAACGTACAAACTGGTTACCGGAATCGTCCACAGAACGCCAATAGCCGAGCGGGACTCCGGTTTCCGCAATCGAGAATTCCAGGCGGAGATTTGGAACGCAGAACGCCGGAAAATCCAGGGAGTCAACGGCAGCGGCAGCCTGAGCAGAGATGCCCGTGCCGTTGTAGAACGTTCCGATGGAAGGTGAAGCTGCGCGATGCCTCCAGGAAATCAAGTTGCCTTTGGCATCGAGGCCGGCGAGGAGAGCGTGAATCGCAGGAGGGCGATAGAAATCGTGGCGGATGTCGTCCTCGCGAGACCAAACGATTTGCACAGGCGCGCCGGCTTCCCGGGAGATGAGGGCGGCTTCGACGGCGTAATCCTGAATGAGGCGGCGGCCAAAACCACCGCCGATGAACGTGACGTGGACTTTGACGTGCTCGCGCGGAATGCCGAGTGCGCTGGCGACCGATTCCGCGGCTGCTCCGGGGATTTGCGTTGGCGCCCAAAGTTCACAGGAATCGCCGCGAACGTGGGCAGTGCAATTGACAGGCTCCATCGTGGCATGAGCGAGTAAGGGAACTTCGTAGACTGCCTCGATTTTTTTGTTGGCAGCCGCGTGGGCTTTGTCGAAGTCGCCATCACTTCGGATGACGGCCCCTGGTTCAGAAGCGAGCCGGTGCATTTTTTCCCGGAGGCTGGCGGTGGATTCAGAGGAGGAAGGAGGCTCGTTCCATTCGACCTTGAGAAGTTTTCGGGCTTGCATGGCGGCCCAGGTGGAATCGGCGACAACGGCGACGCCCGCGCAGGAGTAATTGCGGCTGCCGGGTCCAGAGGTTTCGCCGAATTGGTGGGTGAGATGGGCGGACTTCAGTTCAAAAACAGCGCGGACATGCGCAGCGGATTTCACTTCGTCGGCGTTGAAGCGGCGTGGCGTGCCACCGTAAACGGGACTGCGTTCCACAGAAGCGAAAAGCATGCTGGAAATGCGTGTGTCCAAACCGAATTTGGCAGCGCCGGTCACCTTGGCGGGTGAATCGGTGCAGCGTGTGGGCTTGCCAATGAGCGTGAAGTCGGAGGGATTCTTCAACGGAGGATCGGCGGGGAGCTGAAGAGAGGCAGTGGCGCCGAGGAGTTGTTCAAAAGCAACTTTGCGCTTGGTGGGAGCGTGAACGACGAAACCATTCTCGGCAAGGCATTCGATGTGTTGGGCCTCCCACAGGCTGGCCGCGGCGGACAGTAACATTTCTCTCGCCGCTGCTCCCGCTTTCCTCAGATTGTCGTAAGAACCGCGAACGCTGCCGCTGCCTCCGGTGAGCTGATCGCCATATTTCGGGTCGAGATCGGCTTCCATCACTTTCACCTTGTTCCAGTCGCAACAGAGCTCTTCCGCGACAATCATCGGAAGGGAAGTGCGCACACCCTGGCCCATCTCAGACTTGCCGCACCAAATGTTTATTTCTCCGTTCGATGCAATTTCGAGCCAAGCGTTGGGTGCGAACAGTTTGTCGGGGGAAATACTCTGCTGCACGCGTGAAAATCCGGCTGGCAGATAGAATGCCAGCATCAGACTGCTGCCCGTCACCGCGGAAGACTTTAGAAACGCACGGCGTGTAAGGATCGAAGACAAGGGCAGGTCTCCCCAAAAGCTCAGACGCATCGCAGTACGGGGTGTGAGCAGGCTATCCGCGCAGGGCAGGGGCAACGGAGCGAGGCGGTGGCGCCTCGGTTTCGACGCCGCGCCAACCCACCGGGCGTCCACTGACCGCTTCCTTAACCGAGCGGAAAAGAACCACGTACATCAACTGGCGATAATAAAAACGCTGGAGGAGGACTGGGACAAGCAGCGTCCAATCTTCTTTTTTCTCGAGCGCAAACGCGAGAGCGCAAGTGAGGACATCAATCAGCAAGAAACCCAGAAAGAAAATGACGGATTTTTCGACGTCGGCAGTGGTCCAGAGCTGTGGCAATTTCGTCACGCGGAATTGTGCCAGTCCCCAAAGCAACAATGAGCCAAAAAACATCAGGTCGATAACCGGGGAGATCAACGGCAAAACGAGTTGAAAGACGAAGATATTGGGCAGCGCGATCCAGCCGAGAGTGCCGTGCTTGGGCCGGACCAGAGTGTCACTGTGCTTCCAGAAAGCTTGCAGCGTGCCGAAGGTCCAGCGGAACCGCTGGCGAATCAGAGCGCCGGCCGTTTCCGGGGCTTCAGTCCATGCGATGGCTTCCTCGTCATAACTGATGCGCCAACCGAGGCGCCGAATACCAATGGTCAGGTCCGCGTCTTCCGCAACGGTGTCCGCGGTGAACCCTCCCGCGGCCTCAATGGCCTGTTTTCGCCACGCACCCAGAGCACCAGGGACTACGGTGATGCAATTCAGAAGATCGAAGGCGCGCTTTTCCATATTTTGGCTGGTGATGTATTCGAGCGCCTGCCATCGCGTAAGCCACCGGGAACGGTTGCCAACTTTGACGTTGCCGGCAACGGCGCCAACAGTCGTGTCGGAAAAATGGCGCAGTAGTTTGCTGATGGCGTCCGGCTCGATTTCGGTATCCGCGTCAATGGTGACGACGATTTCGGTGGTTGCTTCTCCCAAAGCGCGGTGCAGAGCCGCCGCCTTGCCACGATTCACTTGATGAAGGATGAGCACGCGAGGGTCATTTCCAAAAGTGGCGTCGAGCAGATGGCCGGTGCTGTCGGTCGAGCCGTCATCCACGACGACAACGCGAAGAGACTTTACGTCGGATGCAAGCACGGACCACACGGTCTGGACAACGACGGATTCTTCATTGTGCGCGGGAATCAGCACGGTGACAGCGGGCTCCGGCACGGGCATGACGGCATGGTCAGGACGAAGCTTCTCGATGAGCGCCAGAATGCCAATGACGAGCGCGCGGGCGCTGACCAGCACGATACCGACGATGAAGATCGTTGCGATGCCGAAGCGCAACCACTGAAATATTGTGAATATGAAGCCGTCCGCACGCGCTTCCAGCCGTTCTTGCGGCGAGAGCGGCAGCATTACTTCTGCTCTCGTTTTCCCGATCAAGTCTGCGATGGACACGAATTGATATCCGCGAGAGCGCAGAGCGTCGATGATGAGAGGAAGCGCGGCTACCGTCTGGGCGCGCTCACCTCCGCCGTCATGCAGCAGGATAATGTTGCCCTTGTCCGCTTGCCGCAAAACGTTCTGCACGATTTCTGCCGCGGGCATCTGATTCCTTCCGTCGGGGCTGCTCCAATCGTCAGGGTCGATCCGCTGGCCGACAATCAGATAGCCCATGTCCTGCGCGGTAGGAAGCAGGGAGACCTCCTCGGCATATTCCGGCTGATGATCAATGCCGTAAGGCGGGCGGAAGAGGATGGTTTTTGCGCCGACCGTGCTTTCGATGAGGCGCTGGGTCAAGTTTAGCTGCCACTTGAGCTCAGTTTTGGAGATTTGATCGAACTGCGGGTGCGTAAAGGTATGATTGCCGACTTCGTTGCCTTCGGCGTACTCGCGCTTCAGGATTTCCGGGTACTTGTTGCCTGCTTCGCCGACCACGAAGAAAACGGCGGGCGCATGTTTTTCCTTGAGCACGTCGAGAATTTTAGGAGTCCAGCGCGAATCGGGACCGTCATCGAAGGAAAGCACAACTTTTTTCTCCGAAGTGCCGCCAATCTGTTCGATGTCGTACGAGAGCGGATATTCTTCGTAGGTTTCGTCGATCAAGAGATCGGTGGCCGCTTCGTAGTTGAAACTGCGGCGGCCAGGTTTCGGAGTATCGGCAAAATGCCAGATATCGCCGTTGCCTTCGAGAGTCAAGTCAGGTCCGGGCGGTATATCCTTAATTTTTTGCCGCGCTGCATCGTCGGGGCGGGTGGCATCCCAGATCGGCCAGAGTGACGTGTCCGAAGAACCCAGCCTCCAAAGCGCGGTGCCCTGCACGCCCAGGCGTTCGCTGGCGCGAAGCTGGTTGTAAGCGGTGACGGCGTCGAGCATCCAAACCCGGTGAACGTGATTCTGCTCGTCGGAGTAGGAGTAGTGAGGATTTAGAGAGGCCTCGTCGAATTCGACGTCGGTTTCCGATTCAAAAGCGTGCAGGAGCGCTTCCTGAATGCTGAATTCCGCGCCGGACCAGGAGCCTTTCTTATCTGTTTCGCCCCAGTCGTAAGCGTAGTTGGCGATACCTACGACAATTTTTTGGGCCGGCACAACCTCCCGAACCTGGCGTAGATTTTCGACAAACCAGTCCTGCGCCGCGATAGGGCCCGGAGGGGAAGTCAGCCAATGCTGGTCGTAGTTCATGAGGATGATGGCATCGCATTGTTTGCCGAAAAATTCGTAATCGTACGCGTCGTCGCGCGCGGGGAGAGCGATCATGAGCTTGAGGGCAGCTGAGTGGAGCGAGGTTGCCAGTTCCGCGGCAAATTGGCGGAAGTGAGCCTGGCTCGCATCAGGAACCTCCTCGAAGTCCACGACAATACCGGACTGGTGGGCCAGGACGGCATATTCAGTTACATTTTGAATCAGAAAATGCCGCGCGGATGGATTTGCAAGAAGTGCGGCCATCTCGTCGATGCGCCAGACATAGCCATCGTAGTTGTCGAGAAGACCCATCATCGGCAGTTCGACGGGGGGATTGAGAGATTTCATCCACTCATGAAGCTCGTCACCTCTTAAGAGCGCGACGGCCTCCGCAGGGGTCGCTTTCACGGGACGAGTTTGGTTGTGCGTGTAGTCCACGATGGTAAGCGCGCCATCGGGCGTTACGCCGTGCAACTGCTCGGGGATAAGCAGGTCGATATCTTTCAGATCGGTATCCTTGTAGCGTCTCTTGAGTGAGGCCAGGCTGTTGGCATCCCAACTGACATAAAAGGCTGCGCGCAGCGGGTCGTAGCTCGCCGGGACCTTGCCGATGTTGGCCACGCGCCGGCGGCGGCCTTCGCGTCCCGCGACCGGTTTTTTCTTCGCTGTGGTTTTGAGGGCGTGAAAGGCAGGTTTAATGTACGGCAACAGGCCGGCAGGAAGCTCGACACTCACCACGATGGTGACAAAGAAATAGGTAAGCAGGAGCGTCAGGAGCGCTCCAGTGATTTCCATGACGCGGCGCGTGCGGCGCCACCGCGCGCGCTGAGCGTCATAAAAGATAGGTCTGCGTTCTTTCATGAATGTTTACAGCAATACTTGCAACCTGGCGGCATGGCAGGACGCTGGGCAAATCTTGACCGTCTGCGCGATTCCGTCTCCTCTATTGTAAGATGCGTTTGGTTCATGAAGCGAATTTTCTCGCATCCCGTCACCGCATCAGCCGCGGGCTTCTGCCTGCGGCTTATCTTCGCGCTCAAATATCCCGGCAATTCCGGGGATACGGTGCTCTACGAGCAGATGGCCACGAACTGGCTGCAGCATCACGTCTACGCCATGAACGTCAACGGGGCGATTGTGCCGGTGGATCTACGCATGCCGGGATACGCTGCGTTTTTGGCGATTATTTATGCGATTACTGGGCGGACTGGCCCGGACGCGCGACTGTTCGTCATGATGGCGCAGGCGCTAGTGGATTTGTGTACTTGCCTGGTCACTGCGGGTCTCGCAGCGATGTTGTTCTTGATGAAACCGAATACGGGCTGTTGGAAACGCGTATTTATTGTCACGCTGTGGCTTGCCGCGCTTTGCCCCTTCACGGCGAATTATGTAGCCGTTCCGCTGACAGAAGTCTTCGCGGAATTTTTCACTGCGGCTGCGTTTGTGTCGTTGATCGCTCTGATTGGGTATGCATGTGGGGGCAAGGCGGGGCTGTTCATATCTGAATGGGGTGTCATACATGCGGAATCGATGTTTGCCCTCGCGAGCGGCTTTCTGATTGGAATGGGAACACTGTTTCGTCCCGAGACGCCGCTTCTCCTTGTTGTGGCGTGGATACTGATTGCTTTTATTTGGTTGAGAAAGCGGCGATTTCTTTTTTGTTTGCAATTGATGGTGCTGTCAGGAGTTGGCTGCGTTTTGCCTCTCGTGCCCTGGGCTGTGCGGAATGCCGTGACGCTTCACGAGGTGCAATTTCTTGCGCCGAAAAATTCAAATCTGCCTGGGGAACTCGTCCCTTACGGTTTCATGGCCTGGGAGAAGACGTGGCTGTTCCGCGTCAAGGATTGTTACCTGGTTCCGTGGAAGTTGAACGGAGAAGTGATCAACCTGGAAGATATTCCGCCGCGCGCGTTCGACACACCGGAAGAAAAGGAACGAGTGGCGGCGATTCTCGAGCCATACAATGATGACGTTACCCTCACCACCGAGGAAGACGCTGCTTTCGGTCAATTGGCGCGGGAGCGGACAGCGCGTCACCCGCTGCGCACCTATCTGTGGCTGCCCGTCGCGCGCGCTTTCACCATGTGGTTTACGCCGCGGATTGAGCTGCTGCCATTTTCGGGACACGTTTTCCCACTCAGAGAAGCCTGGGAAGATGACCGGATCGATCAATCGGTCACTGTGGGATTTTTTCTGCTGAATGTTTTTTATGTTGCGCTTGCTGCGTGGGGAACCTGGCGATTATGGCGCGATAGTTCCGCATTGCGGTTAGCCGTCGCATTGCTCTTGGGTTACTTAGTGTTGCGCACGGCATTTCTCACCACGCTCGAAACGCCCGAGCCCCGCTATGTCCTCGAGTGTTTTCCGGCGATCCTCGCGCTGGCGGGACAGCTGTTCGTTCGGTCTACGAAAAGTGGGAACGAAGACAAACGAGCACCTGCTTAGCTATTTTTCTTCCACTGGCTCAGGGTGAATCGTGACGCGGAAGATTTGCGGAAATTTTTCTTTAACGCGGTCCTCCAACGCGGCCGTAACATCGTGCACTAGAGTAATCGGTAGCGCTCCTCTCATCGTGCAGTGGCACGAAGCGAGGATGTGGTGTTCCACCTGGCGCACATGCACGTCGTGGCAATTTACCAGCTCGTCGAATTCAGCGGGCAGGCTGTTCAGGAACTCTTCGATCGCCCTGGAGAGCTGTTTCATTTCGCCGGCGCCTGAATCTGGCGTTGCGATGTGACGGCCGAGCGGCTCGATATGAATATTCACGTCCGTTGAGCCGTCGCGCAATTTGCGGATTCCTTCTTCGAGCGCCGTGGCTTGGCGGTGCGCGTCGCGCAGGCTCAAGTTCTCGTCCACTTCGAGGTGAAGCTCGATGAACAGTTGCCCACCGTGCTGCAGTGCCGTCACGTCGTGGATGGCCAGGCCCATGCGCTGCGCGACCGCGCGAATAGCTTCAAAGAGATGCTCGCCCTGCGGAGCGCGCGGTTCAGCGTGCACCATCACGTCCGAAGGAACAATCTCGCCGATGCGCTTTTCAATGGCATCGCTCAAGGCATGCACTTGTTCAAGGCTGGCGGTTCGCGCCACGCTGACCGTGGCGTCGACGAAATGACGGTTACCGGCGCGCCGCACCCGTACGCGGTCGACGTCCAAGACACCGTCCATGCGCGCCACGGCCATGGCAATCTGCTGCTGCAAGCCTTTGGGAGCGACATCCAGAAGCGCGTCCATGGTTCGCTTGCCGAGCTGCGAGCCGACCCAAAGAATCACAGCGGCAACGGCGAGGCCTGCCAGCGCGTCCGCGTAAGCAAGCCAGGGCAAGCTCCAAGCCTCGCCGGCCCAGACGAGCCCGATGCCTGCGATGACCACCATCGTGCTCCAAACGTCGGTTGAAAAATGGAGCGCGTCGGCTTCCAGCGCTTCGCTCGAGTATTTTCGCGCAACATGCTTGAGCGCGCGCGCGCGTGTCACATCGATGGCCAGGGCCACCAGCAGCACCAGGATGGCGGTGATGCTTGGCTGGATATGCACGCTGCGAAAGAAGAGCCGGTCAAATGCCTCGTAAATGACGTATAGCGCGGTGAGGAGCAGCAGGCCGGTCTCAACGAACGCGGAGAAGTTTTCGAATTTGCCGTGACCGTAGGGATGGCGTTCGTCGGCTGGTTCATCGGAGACACGCACGGAAAGAAACGTGATGACCGCCGCGATCAGGTCCAGGCCGGAGTGGAGTGCCTCGGAGAGGACACCCAGGCTTCCGGTGCGGATGACGAGAAATGCCTTCAGCGAAACCAGCAAGACGGCTGAACCGACGCTCAACAGCGCCGCCCTCCGCTTCTCACGCGCTTCCTCATTTTGCCGCGCCGCTATCACAGTCTGACTAGACTACCTCAAGTGTCGTGAGTTTCTGTACTTCGCGAGAATCCGGGGTTAGCAAACTCAGGGAACCCATGGAACCGGGGCTCGCGTCACATGGGTTAGTCGCAGAGTGATGGGTAGGGGTGCGAAAACAGCGTTTGCCGCGGCATTTTTTTCCGCTCCGCGTACTACTCTCGGTACTTGCCGTTTGAGCTAAGACGCGATACTTTTTCGCTGCGTTGCGGGAGCCATCCTTATGAGCTTGCCAACTAGAAGTGCGACCCTTTTTCTTGCTGGGGTTTTCACGCTTGCGCCAAGTGGGTCTGCGCAATCGCCGGCCGGTTCGCCAGCAGCGACCGTTTGGAGTGCCCTTTCTGCTCCGGCCATGGACCCTGCCAAATCGGCTCATGCGGAAAATGTGGACATCATTCGCGATCACGTCCACATTACACTGACAGACGGCACGATTGAATTCACCCAGCCCGTCAATGGAGTCGTATTTGGAGCCATATTTCACGGAAAAGGCCGCCTGCAGGCGGAGCCGCCGAATCCGCAAGAGGCTCAGCAGCTTCGTCTTTTCACGAAGCAGGACAAACTCGATGTGCCATTCACCGACGCTACATTCAGTTTCACTGACGGACTGCTCGACGAAGTCGGCAAGCAGGTGAAATGGCAGACCACGGGCCCAGCTTCCGATGATCTTTATGCCAAGCGCCAGAAGGAACGCGAGGACCTAGGTGAGTCCTCAATGCCTCGGCTACTGCAAGCCATTCGACAACAAGGCTGCATCCACGGAAGATTTCAAAGCGATCGTGGAAAAGCACATGACGCACGGAATGGATCTTGATGGAAACCACAAGATGGACTGGTTCTTCAACCAGTACGTCTACGGAATGGGCGAAGCACAGTACACGTTTCATGCTGGGGCGGAGGCCACGGCCGATGGAAAGACTCACATCAAGGGAACAATCACGCGAGCAGGCGTCCCAGACCACTGGAAGGATGTAGTACCACTGTATGCCCATATGGGAGATAAGACGGTAAAGATGGGAACTATAGGCGTGACACACGCAAGCGAGCCAATCGACTTTTTGATCCCCGGCAAAATCGACCGTGTGTCGATCAACGACTACGAAGACCTATTAGCAGAAGTGAAGCAATAGGGAACGGAACCCCGAGGGCGCATGCTGCTCTTGCTTTATGGTTGGCGGGAGTCAGGACTTGGTGCGTGGAATAAAGCGAAGCGCCAAAGAATTCATGCAATAGCGCAAACCAGTGGGCTTAGGGCCGTCGTCAAAGACGTGGCCGAGATGGGCGTCGCAGAGGACGCAAGTCACCTCGTCGCGGCGCATTCCCAAACTCAGATCTACTTTGGCCGAGACGTTTTCCTTGGCAATAGGTGCCCAGAAACTGGGCCAGCCTGTGCCGGAGTCAAACTTCGTATCTGAACTGAAGAGAGCATTGCCGCAGCAGACGCAGCGGTAGAGTCCCGGCTCATGGTTGTTGTAGTAAGCGCCGCTAAAGGGCCGTTCGGTGTCTGCGCGCCGCGTGACGTCAAACTCATCGGTACTTAGAGAGCCGCGCCACTCAGCGTCGCTCTTGACCACCTTTGCCACCGTCTCCACGCCCAAGCGCGTCCCATCGTCTCCGAATTTCACGATTTTCACCGGTCCAGGATCGCTCTTCATGGGTTTATTATCGGCAAGCGCATAACGGCAAGCCCGTTGGACGCCGATGAGCAAGCCGTAGGCGCCAAGAGTGGCAGCGCTAAAAATGAAGCCGCGGCGGGTTAGGTCGTTCATGGTTTGAACATTTGCAGGCATACGCCTGCAGATTTCTCTGCCTTGATCGCGCGATTATTCGGCCGTCATCGACGGCGCGGGAAGCAATGGCAGCCGCTTGGGCTCTCCACGAGCGCCGCGCACTTCCAGGTCATCGAAGAGAAGCGAAGGAGCCACAAGCGAGGCCGGCAAACCGTTCTGCGCAGAGCCGAATGCGCCAAGCGCCGTACCAGCGAAACCCGACTGCTGGCTCTGCATATAGTTGTAAACGAAGTCGTCGTTGCCAATCCCGCCGAGGTTTCGCAGCATGCGGGTGTTCAGGCCGATGATGCGAGCACCGCGAACCATCTCTTCGCGCCCATCTGCCGGATAGATTTTGTAGACGATGAGAGGCAGGCGATCGCCAGTCCCGGCGCCTCCGCCGAAGCTCGCAAGCAATTCCGAGAAGTCGTCCTGGTGAAGCAAGCTGATCGAGGGGTTGTCCATCTCACGGACCACTATGCAGTAGTCCAACTTTTCAGAGCGGCATTCGTCGAGGAGTTTTTTCTTAAGGTCGGCAGGCGATTGCGTCTCGGTCGATTTGAAAAACAGATTGCTCATGGTCGGCTTGGCATCGTTCAAGAAAGCTGAGCGGCCGTGACCGTTGGACTGGTCTGAATCCGGGCCGGGCCGACGCGACATCAAGAGCGTCTTGACGTTGCCGTTATCCACGATATTGACTTTTTCCGCGCGGACGCCTTCATCATCGACGGCGTAGCCGCCAAGCAGAGGCGTTCCGTGAAATTCCTTCGCGCCGGGATCGTCGGTCAACGAAACGCCTGCCGGCAAAACACGCGCGCCCATTCGGCCGACCCAGTCGCTCTTACCGCCCAGACCAGTAAGAAGTTGTTCCATCACCGGCGTAAAGGAAACCGGGGGACGAGCGCCGTTGATCGCCGGGGTCAGTACTTCGGCCAATAGCGGCGCTGCGGCGCGTGCTTCAAATAGCACGGGCCCGGTGTAGTCCTGCGCTGGAGATGCCGCGCGCATCGCCATCAACTCAGTGCCAGTGACGTTCAGAGCTTTGCGAACCGCATCCACACTGGGAAGATCGGCGGGCTTCGGGGCGTAGGTGGCGTACATGTGGTTAATCTGCATGCCATCGTCGGCAAGCGTGTTCATTCCCGCTTCGATGGCCGCATAGCAACGGTTGGTGCGGATTTCTGTGCCCTCGCTAGTGAGCAGATACTCGGTGGCGTAAACCAGGTAGTAAGTCACGCGCGATTCGTACACTTGCGGGAATGCCCGAAGAGCGGCGGAAGTTTCGCGTGCTTCCTGCTCCCAGTTGCGATTGCTCCAATCCGGCGTGACCAATGGATCGATGAGCTGCAGTGGCGTGGCTTTCGCAAAATCGTCGATGTCGGATTGACGGGCCAAACTGCTAAGGTAGGCCTGCTTGCGAGAATAGGTTTCGACCGCTGCCTTAAAAGCCTGGTCGGTGGCAATCCAGAGATCCTGACGCAAGGAATCGTAGTCGCGATCGATTCCGACAGAACCGGTTGGTCCGATAAACCCGCGGAAACCATCGTCACTAATAAAATTGGAGCTGTCCAGCTTGTAGCCGCCGATGCGCGCTTCCACGTCCATAAAGCGATTGCGGGTGCGCGAGGAGGAAAACAGAGAGCCAAATTCGGCGACAACTTCCCGCACGTCAAGATCCAGCAGCCGGTATTCCACGTAGTACGGACGCTGCGGTTGTGGCGTTCCCGGGATTTTCAGTTCGAGGCGCGTTTTCGAGCGCGCCATTTCATCCCGCATAGCCTGCAGGGTGTGGTCATTATCGTTGGGAGCTTGCGCGCGGGCGGCGGTGCTGAAACCAAGCAACGCAGCGAGAATCGTGAGTCCTGCAAATCCCTGAGCGCGCCTCACTGCTGGCCTCCCGTTTTGACGGTGTCATGCGCGGGCGGCGGCAGAATCGGCGGCCGATCCGTCGAACTTTCTTTCTTTTGCACTTCCAATTCGGAGGTCAGAATGGCGGGCGATGCGGCCGATACTGGGACTGAGCCGGACTCCGCGCCGCAGTACCCATTGAATACTTCCGGTGTGTCGCCTGTGGCCACGATTTTCGTGAGCGCGGCCAGCGGCGTTCCAACGATATCCACCCCGCGGACCAATTCATCGGGCCGGCCATCGGGGAACACTTTGTAAACCACGAGCGGGAGGACTTGAAAAGCTTGCGGCTGTCCGCGGCCAGTGAATGTAAAACCGCCGGCGATGTCGTCAATCAGCAATCCAAACGGCTTTCCTTGTGTTTTGATGAGTTCGATCAGCTTCGCGCGCAATTGCGCGTTGGTGACAGTCTTGCTGCTTTCCACGATCAGGTTGCCTTGCCGGGAAACTGGCGTTGCGCCGAGCTGACGGCGCCCATGGCCATTCGAAGCTGGGAAACCCACCAATGGCGAGCGCGACATTTCGAAATTTTTCAGAATTCCGTGATCTACAAGCGTCACACTCTGCGCAGGAACGCCTTCGTCGTCGAACTGGTAGTAGCCTAGCAAGTCCTCCGACCCGAGCTTTTTCCTCGTGGTGTCGTCCACAATGCTAAGGAAGCTGGGCAAAATTGGTTCGCCAACCTTTTTCGCAAATGTCTGGCCTTCGGCAGCATCTTTTTGACGGTGGCCTTCGGCGCGATGGCCAAAAACTTCATGGAAAAAGACAGCAGCTGCGCGGCCCGTCAAAAGAGCAGGGCCCACCGACGGCTCGTTAATCGGCGCGGCGACGAGTCCCTCGAGCTCTTTGCGCATGGTAGCTTGCGCGGCGGAGACGGCCTTGTCGTCCGGGGCATCCGCGGGGTTGACCCAATCGAAATTGTAGTAGCGGTCGATGTCCATGCCATCCGGGGCCTTACCCTGGATGAACAATTCGAGGCGGTAGCGAATCTGCCCGAATTGCAACTCGGTTCCTTCGGTGGTGACCTGGAGGACGTTTTGCGCCTGGGCCGTAAAGGTCACAATTGAATTGATAATCGCAGCGGATTCCCGGAAGGTGCGCGTGTAAGTTCGGACTTTTTCTTCCCACGGCTTGCGGTCCAGCGTGAAGGAGACCTGAGGGCCAACAAACGTGTGGGGCTTCTCGTGAGAAAAATCAGGCGCGCGGTTCTCGACCGAATCGACCTTAACTTCCTTGCCCGTCTTGATCTTTATGAGGGCTTCCGCGGCTGCCCGGTACTGGTTGTCAGTTTCAAGCCACACGGCACGCCGGAGAACGCCCGTGTCATCGTCGAGTGGGACAGAGGTGCCTGGCCCTGCACTCGTCTGTTGCCGCTCGCCGACCTTATGAGTGTCATCCGTCTCGTAGCTGCCGGTTCGCACGGAAACTTCCAGCCAGCGATTGCGCGTTTCGTTGCTGTTGAGGAGGGCGCCATTTGAACCGGAGACGTCCGCGCGCTGCGTATCCGTGATGGTGTAGCCGATGTAGTACGCGGGCGGGTCCTGCGCTCTGAACGTCTTCATGGAGCGCTCAAGTTCTGCTTGGAGCGCTGCGAGGAGCGGTGACTTCTTGTTTTGGGCATCAGGCGGCGCAGCCTGCGCCACATTCGCCGCGATGGGCGCCAGAGAAACCACAAGGCCAAGGACGCACAGAACTGAACTTAGGTGACTGCGGACAGAAATGCTCAAGGATTGCCTCACTTAGGGTTAGACGGCACTGCGAAAGATCCAGTGTACGCTACCGCGGCTAATGGCACAAAATGCCGGATTCAATCACGGCCCTAGTCTGTAGTTACACTAGTTTGACGGTTGCCGTACTCGGCGAGTTGCATGAGTTCAGAAGGTATGTGCTTCGACCGCACTTCGAGCAGTGCCAGTAAGGTGGAGGCTTCTCAGCGGTCAGGGAGTCTACCCGCACCCGTTAGGATTAGTTTTCGGGTTACAGCCCCCAGTCACGACGGCTGGGGGAGCGCTAGTGTGCTGTGTTGCGATGACGGAAAAGATCACCACCGGAACCAGCGCTACGATGCCCATCGTAAGGCCCATTCCTTTGCCAATGTGCCCCGCGTTTTCGAGGCCGCTGCCTGGCCGTGGGCCTACTTCCGTGTCCTTGCCCGCCGTGACTAGCATATCGAGCGGAGCTTGTGTCGGGGGCGCCGGTGCCGAATTGTCTCCGTTGCGCAGGCTAGTCAGCTGTCCGGCCTTCAACAGCACACAAACTCCCGCCAGATTGCAGACGCGCACCACGCCTTCATAGGCAATCACATTCATGACGTTGTTTTCATAACCCACATAAAAGTCCGTACCTACGACGCCAGCCACGCCCGCGGCGGTGTGAACTTCGAACTTTCCGTCTGGTTTTGCAATTTTTTGTGCTTGCGTGCGAAGTTTGCCGTACGCCAACTCGAGCTCGGTTTGTTGCGCCCCGGCGTCCTGTTTCATGACTTTCATTGAGGAGTCCGATCCCACGTTCAAGACGGACCCATCATCCAGAGCGATGCGAGCTCGGCCGCTAGCCTGGGTATTCACCAGGTCCTGCCAATCAACGACCGATTTTGTGGAAGCGTTGATGGTTTTGGACCCCCGGGCAATACTTACGGCTGGAATCAAGCGGGAAACCTCGCCTGCCCGCTGCCCGGCGGCCTGAGGCGTGGCACAAATGTCTGCCGGGATGGCGATCATCAATGAGAGCAATACAGCCAAGGCAAATGCACAGGGGGACTTTATCTTCATCGAGGACTCTCCAATAAGAATACCGACAGCTGCGTTATCTATCGTTGTTACTGGAGAGGGTCTAGCGTGTCAATTGGAAACCCGGAAAGGCTTGCGCAGTCGCTACATTCCTGTTTGGGCACTTGCAAAGAGCTACCAGCACGGGGCTTGTTCCTGCAATCACGCTTTGCCTCTGTCTTGCAGACCTTTATTCCGAACAGCTGAATAGCGCGGCGGCCATGTCGTCGTGTGGCTCACGCCCCTCGCTGAAACTTTCCACCGCCGCAAAAATAGACTGGAGAAGATGCGTCGGCGAGTCGGCAAGGTGTTCGTCGCAAATCGCAACGAGCCGCTCCATCCCGAAACTTTCCTCTTCTAAGTTCATGGAATCCGTGACTCCGTCGGTGCAGAACAACACGGAATCCCCCGGATCGAGCTGCAACACTGTGACATCGTAGCTCGCACACGGCCAGAGCCCGGGTGGGATGCCGGACATCTTGAGTAAGCGGCAGCCGCTGCCGGTGAGATGAAATGGTCCGGGCATCCCCGCGCTTGAGATCTGTATTTCGCGATTGGAAGGATTGAACACGGCATATTGCAGAGCGGCGTGCCGTGTCGGCAGCCCGCGGATCATCAGCCGCCGGTTCATGGTGGCAAGAACCTGATCCGCCGGCGTTCCTGTCTTGTGTACCCCACGGAGTGTTCCGACCGCCAGGGCTCCGAAAAACGCGGCTGGCAGTCCCTTTCCAGAGACATCTCCGAGATAGAGACCGATGCAACCGTCACTCAGCTGGAAGTAATCCAGAAAATCGCCGCCCACAGCCGAAACCGGCTGAAATTGATGGGAAATCGTCACACCACGCGCACGCAGGGATTCCTTCGGCAACATCACGCTCTGGAGTGCGCGGGCCTCTTCCAATTCGGCATCACGCAGTTTTTCGAGTGCCCGGAGCTCGGATGCGGGCGCAAACGTCTTCATTCGCAAGACCAACGGAGGGGTGTTACACCGAGAAGAGGGTTCGGCGGCGACACAAGTTTAGCAGGGGCAGCATCTCCCCATTGGAAAAAATGGTCTGTTGTTTCCTCGCGCACGCACATTTCCTTCCATTCTTGCAACCGGATTGGTGAAGCGCCAAACTTCTGCAATGCGTGCTCTCGTCGCGATTCTTGTTGCCGCCGCGGTGGTGTTTGGCGTCTATCACTACTACTTCAAGAAGATGCCGACGAGCGACGAAGGCACTGCCCCGACGCAAGCCATCAGCCTGACTGGCGTGCGCACCGATCTCTTGCAGATTGCTCAGGCTGAGAGGGCCTACATCGCATTAAACGGCCAATGCGCCTCGCTGGAGCTGCTTACTTCTTCCAATTCGCTAGCCATGTCTCGCCCCGAGCGCGATAGCTACACCTATTCGATAGAGTGCTCCGGCGGCGATTTCAGCGTCACGGCGCGCCATGCTCCGGCCCCAGCAGGTTCGCCTATTCGTTACCCCACGCTTGCGATTGACCAGAGCATGCAAGTCCACGAAGTCAACTAACCTTCCATCACGGGATGTTTGCCTCGCATCGTTGGAGTGAGTCCCCACTTCTCGCGTCTCTCCTGGGAACTTTTCTCACGCGTGTTTCGTACCTTCTAACGACGACAGTTGCCGCAACACAGATGACGCTTCCAGCGCATCTTAGAAGGAGCAGATTATGGGCGGAGATTTGATTGGATTGGTCGCAGTCACCCTCGGGATGGGCGTTCCCCTCGGATTCTTATACACGTATTACCGCGTGCGCAAACTGCGCAGCGAAGAGCGTCTTGCCGCCATTGCCCGCGGCGTGGACATTCCGCAGGAGCCGGAACTTTCGCAAGCGGCGCGCTCCCGCCGATCCGGGATTTTGCTGATCGCCGGGGCCCTCGGCTACATTGTTACCTTCGGATTGGTCGCAGGGGTTCAAGCGGATCGCGACTTCTGGACCGCTGCCGCATTCGGCATCATCCCACTGGCAGTCGGCATCGGCTACTTTCTCGATTTCACTTTGATTCGCCGGGACCTGCGCGCTTCCAGCTAGCTAGATTGGTGAGTAATCGACGCAACATGAAGGCGGATGGTGCTGGGTGCCACGATCGGGCATGCGCTCTCGGCCTCGTCGATGGATTTCAAGCGCAACAAGGCTGCGTCCTGGCCTCTCGTCACGGTGAACGCTTTTGATCCGCCACGAGGACGCCCGCTTCGGCGTAATTCGTTGCCGGAACGTCATGAAACGAGACATGAATGTTCTCGCGTTTTGCGCGTCCGTCCTCGATCAGCACCGTAGTGACGCGTTCGGCGATTTTGCGTTTCATCTCAGGCGTTCGTCCTTCCACCCAGGTAATTTGCACATGCGGCATTTCGCGTCCTCCTTGGAACTGGCAATTTAGCTTATCTTGCATCCAAAACCAGCGCATTCTATTGAAACTCTGAATCCTTCGTTGTTCCCTGAACTGCTTGGGGCTTGGCAGGCGAAGCATGACGCGGCCTGTGTTAGTATTACAGACTCATGCATTCTGCTATTCCCCACTTGATCGAGCTGCAGCGTGTTGACCACTTGATTGCCGCCGTGCGCGCCGAAATTGAAGCATTTCCGAAACGCATCCGCGAGGCGGACGCCAAACTTAGCGGTGCGCGCGCAGCAGTTGCCGCCGCCAAAGAGGGCCTCGTCAGCAGCCAGAAAGAGCGCAAAAAGTTCGAACTGGATGTCCAGCAATGGAAAGACCGCGCGAAGAAATACCGCGACCAGAGCGGCGCAGTCAAAACCAACGAAGCGTACAAGGCCTTGCAGCACGAGATTGCCAATGCCGAGGCGGAAGTCGCGAAAGCCGAGGACGCGCAGCTTGAAGTGATGATGGCGGGCGAAGAGGCTGAACGCCGCGTCAAGCACGCGGAAGCGAATCTGAAGGAAGACGAAACGGCGGTCACAAAAGAGAGAAAAGAGATCGAGGCTCTGCAGACCGAGAAAAAGAAACAGCTTGAATCCTTGCTTGCCGAACGCGAGCGGGCGTTCGCCCCGATTCCCGACGACGTGCGCGAACTCTATGCGCGCATTGCCAAGCGTCATCACGGCACAGGGGTTGCCGAAGCGCGCGATGGACAGTGCCGCGGCTGCGGCATGCGCGTGCTGCCGCACATCCTGCAAGAACTTCGCCGAGACCCCAATGAAGAGATCTACCGCTGCGAGTCGTGCGGCCTGATTCTTTACACATTAGAGCCGATTCCCCTGCCTGATCCTGCTTCCGGTTCGGAGCGCGCCGCATCCTCCGCCACTAACCATTCCTGATGCCACCCCGTCCAAAATCTCCTCGCGCTGCCGGCGCTCTTTTTGCAGAGTCGCCCGCGGAGCAAAAAAACGAGGCTCCCGCTCATCGGGCCAATATCGATGGTGCCGCGCGTGGGAATCCCGGCCCAGCTTCCTACGGCGTCATCATTCGCGATGGACAGGGCGAGCTTGTCGCCAAGTTGAAAAAATACATCGGCCGAATGACGAACAATGTCGCCGAGTACTACGGGCTGATCGCGGCGCTCGATTACGCGGAGTCGCATGGCATTCGCGCATTGCGCGTCGAGAGCGATTCTGAGTTGATGGTCAAGCAGATGCAAGGGCAGTACAAGGTGAAGAGCGAGGATCTTCGGCCACTTTTTGAGCGCGCAAAAAAGATGTCCCAAGGGTTCCAATCGTTCCGCATCGATCACGTCTACCGCGAGCAGAACCGCGAGGCAGATGCCCTGGCCAACGAAGCGCTCGATGAAACCTCCGGCGTCCCCAGCGCCGCCGGGGCACCTGCAAAAGCTCCTGCTACGGACGCCAAACCCGGGCCACGCTGGATTCAGGCGCGGTTCCGCAGCGGGATACTCTATCCGCTGGAAGATATCGATCTCCCCGATGGCACCGAGGTCCAGATCGTGCTTCGCCCCTTAAAGCGCCCTGCTCCACAAAAATAGCGCCCGGATTTGTTTGGAATTATTTCAGTGCGTAAGAGCGATAGAGGGTATCGCGTTGCGCTGGTACGAATCCCGCATCGGAAATGATTCGGCGGAGCTCGTTTTCGTTGGTGCGGTTTTTCACACCGGCCGCGAAAACGACGTTTTCCTCAATGAGGATGCTGCCGACGTCGTCGGCGCCGAACTGCAAGCCAACCTGGCAAACCTTGATCCCGGGCGTCAGCCAGCTCGATTGGATGTGGTCGATGTTGTCGAGGTATAGGCGGCTGACGGCGAGAGTTTTCAAATAATCTACCGCGGTCGTTTCCTGCACTTTTTTCCCGAGGGCCGTATTTTCCGCAGCGAACATCCACGGAATAAACGCCGTGAACCCGCCGGTGTCCTCCTGAATGCGGCGCAGCCGCTCGAGATGATTTACGCGGTGGCGGAGCTCTTCCCCGCAGCCGAACATCATCGTCGCGGTGGTGCGCAGGCCGAGCGCGTGCGCAACGCGATGGACTTCCTCCCAATCGTCGCTGGTGCACTTCAGACGGGCGATTTTTCCGCGAATTTCGTCGTCGAGAATTTCCGCGCCGCCGCCAGGAATGGATTGCAGCCCAGCATCCATCAGCCGCTGAATCGTTTCGCGGACACTTAGTTCGCTTACCTCCGCAATGCACAAAATTTCTGGTGCGGAAAAACAGTGCAGATGCACTTGCGGGAAGCGCGCCTTGAGCGAGCGCAGCAAGTTCTCGTAATAACCGATCTGCAGGTCTGGATGCAGGCCGCCCTGCAACAAAATTCCCGTGCCCCCGAGCTCCAGCATCTCTTCGATTTTCTCGTAGATAGTTTCGAACGAGAGGATGTAGCCGTCTTTCGCACCTAGAGGTCGGTAAAACGCGCAGAACGAGCAATACTCCGTGCAGAAATTCGTGTAGTTGATGTTGCGGTCGATCTGGTACGTCACGACACGCGGATCATTCTTTTTCAGGCGCATCTGGTGCGCCGCCATGCCCACGCCCACCAGGTCGTCGGATTGAAGCATGTCCACGGCTTCTTGTTTTGTCATTCCCACGTGATTCCTTCGCCTCGTCTCGTTCTCATTCTAGCGGATGCGCTTCTTAAACTCTAATTGCAACGGCCACACTAGTATGGCGTCCCATGCCCTTATTCTGCCGAGATTTGGACTGTTTCTTTCGTCGCTGATGCCCAGGCAATCTTTTTGTCTCTCGCGATCAGCCCCAGTGTTGCGGCCTCGTGAAAATATCTTTCGAGGCCCCGGCGATTTTCTTCACCCAGAGAGAAGTCAATGTTGTGGCGCAAGTAGGATTCGAGCGCTTGCTGCGGCAACTCCAGATCGTGCGCTGCTTCAAGGCTGATGGCCGCGATCTGAGTTAGCCCGAAGTCGCGGGACGCTGCAAAATCAGCGAGCACCTCCGGGGTAAGAACCTCCGGCCTTGCCGCCCAGACGGCCATTACGGCCGGAAGGCTCGAAAATTTGCGCCATTCTCCGACTACGTCGTAAACATGAAAAATCTCGGCGCTCATGATTCCCAGCGTGGCCGCCTGGCACACAGCGCGTCCCTGTGGGCTGACTGTGCTCTTCTTCTCGATAGCAATCGAAATCCGCAGCGCCGGATCACCGATGAGCAGAGCCGCGTCCGCGTTCTCCAGCATCGCGTGCAGGTCGGGCTCGGCTTCAAAGAACTTGGGACTAATCTTCCAGTGCTCGGCGGCCAGGATTCGAGTCAATGCTTGCGTGCTGCGAGAACTTCGGTCAAGCGCAAAGCTGCCAACCTGCTCGATCGGTTTCTTCGCGAGAATTAAGAGGCTGCGCACGCGATTCTGCGAGGCGATTGCCAAATCCGGCAGAACGACCAATCCAGGGATGCGCTGATACTCGATTGCAGGAATGATGGCGATGTCGGCCGCGCCAGTGCGCAGCGCTTCCGCGCATTGGGACGGCACGGTGAACGACAAATCATATTTTCCGGAAAGCGGCCCGTTCGTGAAGCCCCAAACCAGCGGCGCCGTGTTCAGGTACTGCACGATCGATATGCGAAGTTTCTGCACGTTTGAGATGCCCGCGATTTCGATCAAGTATAGCAGACAGAATTTTCCTCCGCGCCAGCCGTCTTTTGTTGTAAAACGTTTCTTCTTTTCGGAGGCGCTGAATATGCTGAAAGCTTCTCGTCATTTCTTTGCGCTTTGTTTGCTGTGTCTGCCCTCGATTTGTCTGGCCGCTCGTCCCGACGCGGCCCAGACGCCAACCATTGGCGAAAAGACCGCGGGCGCGCAAAAGCTTCCCGGCTATTTCAATCTCTATTGGGACGCCAAGCAAGGCAAGCTGTGGCTCGAAATTGATAAGTGGAGTACGGAATTCCTTTACCAGAGCGGCCTTCCAGCGGGTGTCGGTTCGAATGACATCGGTCTTGACCGCGGCCAACTTGGCGGAACGGCTATCGTCCGGTTCGAACGCAGCGGCCCCAAGGTCCTGCTGATCGAAGAGAATTTGGAGTATCGCGCAGTGACCAACGACGCGGATGAGCGCCGCGCCGTTCACGACTCTTTCGCGGAATCGGCGCTTTGGGGTTTCACGGTGGCAGCGGAGGAAAACGGCCACGCGCTCGTCGACGCCACTGACTTTTTCCTGCGCGACGCCCACGGTATTCCCGCCACACTTCGGCGAACGAAGCAGGGCTCCTACAAGCTCGATCCCTCACGCTGCGCAATCTACCTTCCGCTGACCAAAAACTTTCCTTTGAATACGGAAGTCGAGGCCACGCTGACCTTTGCCGGCGATGAACCCGGGCCATGGGTGCGTCAGGTTACCCCTTCGCCTGAATCCATTACCGTGCGCGAGCATCACTCCTTCGTGCAGCTTCCCCCTCCGGGCTACAAGCCCCGCGTTTACGATCCACGCAGCAGCTTTTTCGGGATAGCCTACATGGACTACGCAACCCCTGTTAGTGAACCCATTGTGAAACGCTTCACCGCCCGGCATCGCCTCGAGAAAAAAGATCCCAAAGCCGCCGTAAGCGAACCGGTTCAGCCCATCATCTATTATCTCGACCGCGGCGCGCCGGAGCCGATTCGCTCCGCGCTGCTCGAAGGTGCGCGCTGGTGGAACCAGGCGTTTGAAGCCGCAGGGTACAAGAACGCTTTTCGCGTCGAGCTGATGCCCGAAGGCGCCGACCTGATGGATTTGCGGTACAACGTGATTCAGTGGATACATCGTGCTACCCGGGGCTGGTCCTACGGCGCGGCCGTCATTGATCCGCGTACCGGCGAAATCATCAAGGGGCACGTGTCGCTCGGCTCGCTTCGGGTGCGGCAGGATTATTTGATTGCCGAAGGCCTGCTCGCTCCCTACGAAAAAGACAAACCGGTTTCAACAAAAATGATGGAGATGGCTCTTGCGCGGCTCCGCCAGCTTGCCGCCCATGAAGTCGGCCACACGCTCGGCCTGATGCACAACTACTCGTCCAGCACCGTCAATCGATCATCTGTGATGGATTACCCGCCTCCACTGGTAAAGCTTGCCGACGATGGCACCCCCGATCTTTCCGACGCTTACGCCACTGGCATCGGCGCCTGGGACAAGGTTTCTATCACATGGGGTTACAGCGACTTTGCGCCCGGCACGGATGAACACGCCGCGCTCGACAAGATCCTGAGCGATGCCTTCGGCCACGGACTTCGCTATCTCACCGATCAGGATGCCCGCCCAGCAGGCTCTTCCAGCAGCGTGGCGCATCTTTGGGATAGCGGATCGAATGCCGTGGATGAGCTGAATCGCATCATGCAGGTTCGTGCCGCGGCGCTCCGGCGTTTTGGTGAAAACAATATTCGCGAAGGCGCGCCGCTTGCCACCATCGAAGACGTTCTCGCGCCAATCTACATGTTCCATCGCTACCAGGTGGAAGCCGCCAGCAAGCTTGTCGGAGGAATGGACTACACCTTTGCTTTGCGCGGTGACGGAGAGGTTCCCACGCAAATCGTAGCCCCCGCCGAACAGCGCCGCGCCCTCGCTGCCGTGCTCGCGACGCTCAAACCGGAAGTGCTCGCTCTTCCGGAATCGCTGCTAAAAATCATTCCGCCTCGCCCGCCGGAATATGGTCGAGATCGCGAGGATTTCAAGATTCACACCAGTCCGGCATTTGACGCGCTCGCTCCCGCCGAATCCGCCGCCCAGCACACGCTCCAGTTTCTGTTCAACCCGGAGCGCGCCGCGCGCCTAGTCGAATTCCACGCGCGCAACGCCGATAATCCGAGTCTTGATGAAGTCATTGAAGCGGCGCTCGGGGCGACCTGGAAATCGCTGCACCCGACTGGCTATCACGGGGCAATCGTGAGCGTGGTTGACGACGTCGTTTTGTACGACCTTATGGCGCTTGCCGCCAACGACCATGCCAGTGATGAGGTCCGCGCCGTGGCCTTGCTGAAACTTCGCGAATTGAAGGACTGGCTTAACGCCCCGGCTGCAGTACAAGTCGGCTCCGATCGCGCACATCTCATATTTGCTGTAACCCGGATCGATCTGTTTGAGAAAGATCCCAAGCGAATCGACTTAACGCCGCCCGTTGAGCCGCCAGATGGTCCGCCAATCGGAAGCATGGGAACGCTGGATTGCGATTGGCAGCCGTAATGGTCAGACGAGATTCTCAGTGAAGGACGAAGTTACCAGTCCTGCCGGTCATTTCAGCGAAGACATCTTCGCCGAATTCTTTACTTCGACGAAGGCGATCCCGTTCACGCCACTGCAGGCGAGCCACAAGTTGCCATCAGGAGTGTGCACCATGTTCCGCACAACGCCTCCGCCGGACGGGATGATCCAGGTTTGGAATTTCTCCGTCTTGGGATCGAATCGCACGACCGTATTTGGCCTGGTATTTGATTCGCTGTACCAAATGATGTCTCCCACCGCCGTGATGCCGTAGGGCCTGGATCGCGGCCCGCCAGGAGAAGCCCACTCAGTGACTTTGCCTGTGTTTGTATCCAGCCGCCCCAAGTAGCCGCGTGAATAATCCGAATACCAGATCACGTCGTCTAGAGTAATCGCTACGCGCCGGGGACGCGAATCCACATGGGGCAATGCGTATTCGTGAATCGCCAGCGTTTCCGGATCGAGGCTGGCCACCTTGTTGCTCCCAAACTCGACGAAGAAGGGCACGCCTTTCGAAGTCACCACCATTCCATACGGATTCGACTTCGGCGTCGGTGAGCTGACCACCTTCACTTCCCCTGTCTTCGGATTAAGCCTTCCCACCATGTTCCCGCCTTGCACCGTAAAATAAATGTTTCCGTTCGGCGCAAAAAGCAGTGTGTGCGGGTCTTTGGCTTGCGGATCAGGCATCGGATATTCAGTCACATCGCCAGTTTTGGGGTCGAGCTTGCCGATGTACGCCTTGAAATTTGCCGTAAACCAGATGTTTCCGTCTTTATCCGGCACAAGTCCATGAGGACCGGACGATGGCGTCTTCAACGGAAACTCCTTGAATTGTTGCGTAGCTGGATCGAAGCGACCAAGCACATTCGCCATCTGCCCCGTGTACCAGACGGAGCCGTCTGGGGCGAAAGCTGGGTCGTGCGGCCTTGACCCGGGCGTTGGCACTTGCCATTCCTTGATGGAAACCTCGACGCTTCCCGGAATCACTACTGCCTCAGGCGCCGGCTTTTCGGGGAAATTCTTGGAAAGATAGTCCGTTACCGTCGCGATCTGGTCTTTCGGCACGGGTGCGCCCTGGTTCACCATCATGTTTACGACCGACGTCCACTCCTGCTTGTTGTGTCCCGCGTTCGTCACCGTGGTCAGCGCGTGGCAAGAGCCGCAGGCCTTCTGGACCGTTTCCTTACCGCTGCCATCCGGCAATTGCGGTGAGGTCTGACCCCAGCCGGGTTGAGCGCCCCAAGCAAGCGCAGCCACCACTAAAATCAGCGTCGGTCCTGCCGTTGCAGCTGGCTTCCTTTGGTTTAGCGTTTCGATCGGCAACCTAGTCTTTCGCCCTGAGAGGCAACTTGATTTGCGCATCAAAGTCTCCAGCTTTGTGTTCTTTCCCGGGTAATCTCCGCTCGTCAACCTTCCGGTGCAATCTGCAATAAGGTAACTCCTTTCAAATCAACCAGCAATGGCTTTGCTCACGCAGGCGGGCGGAGGCAGGGGTGTGCACGCCGTGAGTCTTTTCGCGGACTAAGTTTGGTTGTGAATTGATCAAACCGATGGAGGTTCTCTTCGTCTATGTAGTGGGGAGGGTTTGTCCATGAAATCGATCATTAGACCTATTCTACTGGTGGTGACCGTGATTTGCGGAGTCTGCGCCTTGGTTGCCATGGCTGGCGCTCAGGATACTCCAACACCTCCAACTCCACCTGCGCAAGTGTCGGCAGCGCCATCGATTCCTCCTATGCCTCCGGCTCCTCAGGCTCCATCCTACCCAGCGGTGCCGGCCATGCCAGCCAGTCCAGCTGTTCCGTCCATGCCAGCGATGCCCGCAATGCCGGCTGTTCCAGCGATCCCGGCCAGCCCCGCCGAGCTGGGTTGGTCTGATTGGGATCATCGTCACTCAGTCAGCCTGTCCGGTCGCCATCACGGGCCCGCAACGGATTGCTCTGACCTCCACATTCGCTTCGACGACAGAGACGCCGTCATGAAATCGGAAGAGCGCACAGTGACGAAGGCCGATGCACCCGCTTTGCGCGTTCACCCTCACACGAATGGCGGAGTTCAAGTGCAGGGCTGGGATAAAGACCTCTACTCGGTGACGGCTTGCAAGGCTGCCGCAAACTATGATGGAGACGCGGAGCGAATACTCTCCCAAATAACGCTTTCCGTTCAGGGCGGAGAGGTTTCGACAAACGGACCGGGCGATCAGAACGATTGGACCGTCTATCTGCTCATTCGCGCGCCGAAAGGGTCCGTCATTGATCTGGAGACCGCCAACGGCCCGCTCTCACTGTACAGCGTGGACGGCAAGTTGACCGCCCGCGCCACGAACGGTCCCATCACCCTGCGTGATTTTTCTGGCGACGCCGATGTCAGGGCGTCCAACGGTCCCATCAGCATCACCGGAAGCAGCGGGAACGTCCGCATCCACACCGAGAACGGCCCGATCTCTATCAATCTGAAGGGGAAGACCTGGAGCGGAACCGGCTTGACCGCTGATGCGCAGAACGGTCCGCTCACGCTTTCCGTCCCTTCCGACTACCAGTCCAGCTTCAGCGTGGAATCGCGGAATTATTCGCCCATGAGCTGCCGGGCAAGCATCTGCGATAACGCGCGGAAAACATGGGACGACAACAATCGCCGCATCGAATTTGGTGGATCGCCGGCGATGATCCGGCTTTCCACCGTGAACGGCCCTGTTTCCGTGCAGTCATCGCGCGAGGAAATGTAACGCCGGCTTTTCCATTCCCAGCGCAACCGGGCGTTTTACGCGGCACGCCACCCGCAATTCACACAGCGCATCCCGCAGGATGGACGCGCTCTAGTCCTTGCGGATAAGATTCTGCGCATGATTCCTGAAGCGCGCATAGCCCAGCCGATCACCGAATCGGAAGCCGCGCGGCTGGCTCGCGAAATCTTCAGCCTCGATGTCTCCGCCAAGTCTCTTCCCGGCGAGTATGACGACAATTTTCATCTGACCTCTACCGGCGGACGCGAATTTGTCCTGAAAGTCATGCATCCCGCGAGGGAACACTCCTTCGTTGAGATGCAGTGCCAGGTGCTGCAACATTTGGCCAGGCGTGCGCCCCAGCTTTCGCTTCCACGCGTCTGCCCCACCTCCGGCGGCGATGCGTTCGCGGTTGCGACACTCCCAGACGGAACGAAGCGCCTCCTCTGGCTCCTCTCGTACGTTCCCGGAACGGTTCTCGCCAAGGTCAATCCTCACAGCCCGGATTTGCTTCGCAGTCTCGGCCATTTTCTCGGCGAAATGGATGCCGCGCTGAGGGATTTCTCCCATCCGGCCGCGCATCGGGAATTGAAGTGGGACCTCTCCCGCGCCGGCTGGATTCGGGATAATTTGCATCACATCGGGGATTCGACGCGGCGCGCGCTCGTCGAAAAGTTCCTTGCGCTCTACGAATCAGAAGTAGTGCCGGGACTTCTGTCGCTGCGCCGCAGCGTCATCTATGGCGACGCCAACGATTACAACATCTTGGTCAGCGCGCCCTGGTCTCAACCGCGAAAAGTGGTCAGCGTGATCGATTTCGGAGATATGCACCACGGTCTCGCCGTTTCTGAGGTCGCGATCGCAACCGCGTACGCGATTCTCGGCAAGAAAGATCCACTGCCCGCAGCGAGTGCCGTTGTCGCCGGCTATCATAACGTTTTTCCGCTCAGCGAAGCCGAGATCGGCCTACTCTACACGCTCATTGGGATGCGCCTCGCGGTCAGCGTTACAAATTCCGCGCATCGCAAATCTCTGGTTCCCGATGACCCATACGTGACAATCAGCGAAGCTTCGGCATGGGATGTTCTGGAGAAACTGGCGTCGATCCATCCGAGATTAGCTCACTACACGTTTCGCGATGCCTGCGGCTTGCCCGCAGTGCCACAAAGCGAACTAGTACAGCGATATATTGCGTCCAAACGGGGCAGCGCAGCTTCCATTCTCGAACCGGACTTGCGCACAGCTCCGACTCTTGTCTTTGATTTGAGCGTCGGCAGCCGATTCCTTGGCGCTGATCCTCGTGCCGCAGAGACTGACAGCCTCAACGAGGCGATCTTCCGCAAGATGAAGAGCACCAATGCCTCCGTTGGAGTCGGGCGGTACAACGAAGCGCGCCTGCTCTACACTTCGCCGCTTTTTGGGGCCAGCCCGAATCCCACGGATGAGAGGCGTACCATTCATCTCGGCATAGATTTGTTCGGCGCTCCTGGCACGCCAATCCACGCGCCGCTCGACGGCATCGTCCACGCAGTCGCGATCAATACCGCGCCGCTCGATTACGGGCCGGTCGTAATTCTTCGTCACACAGCGGGCGACGGCCTCGAATTTTTCACGCTCTACGGCCACCTCGCCCGAGAAGCCTTTGACGCACTCCAAGTGGGGCAGCGCATCGCGCGCGGCCAGCGATTCGCCCGCATCGGTGACGTCCACGAAAATGGCGGCTGGGCGCCCCACGTTCATTTTCAAATCATCCTTGATTTATTGGAGCGCGGTTCCGATTTTCCCGGAGTTGCTCACGCATCGCAGCGCGGCGTGTGGACCTCCCTCTCTCCCGATCCCAACTTGCTGGTCGGGATTCCAGCGGAACGATTCCCCCAGCCGGAGCCGAATCCTACGGAAACTTTTTCCGCTCGCCGCGATTTGCTCGGTAAAAATCTAAGCATTTCGTATGAGCAGCCGCTGAAGATTATCCGCGGATGGATGCAATACCTCTACGACGACACAGGCCGCGCGTTTCTCGATGTCTACAACAACGTGCCTCTCGTCGGCCACAGTCATCCCCGCGTCGTGCAGGCTGTGCAAGAGCAGATCGCTCTCCTCAACACAAACACGCGCTACCTCCACGACAATGTAATCCGCTACGCCCAGCGCCTAACTCGGCTACTGCCCGATCCTCTGCGCGTCTGCTATTTCGTAAACTCCGGCAGCGAAGCCAACGAACTGGCGCTGCGGCTGGCCCGCGCACACACCGGTCGGGAAGACATGATCGTCCTCGAACATGCATACCACGGCCACACAACCACTCTGATAGATATCAGCCCTTACAAATTTGATGGACCTGGCGGCCGCGGCCGCAAGCCGTGGGTCCACGTGTCACCCATTCCCGACGATTACCGCGGTCCTTATCGGCGGGGCGACAGCGCAGGTACGAAATACGCGCAGCACGTCGCGGAGCTTTTGGAGAGCATGCGCGCGGAAGGGCGCGGCATCGCAGCCTACATTGCGGAAACGCTACCGAGTGTCGCGGGTCAAATTGTTTTTCCCTCGGGATATCTCGCGGAAACTTACAAGCACGTCCGCGCTGCAGGCGGCGTCTGCATCGCCGATGAAGTGCAAGTGGGCTTCGGTCGCCTCGGCACGCACTTCTGGGGATTCGAAACGCAAGACGTCGTTCCAGACATCGTGGTGCTCGGAAAACCAATCGGAAATTCCTTCCCCCTCGCGGCCGTCGTCACCACTCCAGAAATCGCCGCAAGTTTCGACAACGGCATGGAATTCTTCAGCACTTTTGGAGGCAATCCGGTCGCATGCGCTGCGGGACTCGCCGTTCTGGATGTGCTCGAGGAAAAGCACCTTCAGCAAAACGCGCTGCGAGTAGGACTTCACTTGGCGGCAAGACTGAACACGCTGCAAGGAAAGCACGCGCTGATCGGCGACGTGCGCGGATCAGGACTGTTTCTGGGATTGGATTTTGTCCTTGATCGCGAAACTCGCGAACCCGCTTCTAGGCAAGCTTCTTATATCGTCAATCGCTTGC
>Ga0210402_10000654_pt1 | contig 38291 bp, 41 predicted proteins | sample IncBWC7MmetaG_FD_161055 | JGI IMG/M metagenome (GOLD analysis project Ga0210402, IMG submission 161055) | Forest soil microbial communities from Barre Woods Harvard Forest LTER site, Petersham, Massachusetts, United States - Inc-BW-C-7-M | ecosystem: Environmental > Terrestrial > Soil >...
CAGAAGGAAGCCGCTGGCGTTTGCGGTGGACGCGGGGTTATCTATGGAATTTCAATCGATTTTCGCCCGGAAAGCCTTGCCAGAAGCGGAATTCGGCAAAAGGGTAGTTATTGATGATCATCGATCTATCCATGACACCCCAGTCCACGATTCGCCTCATCGTAACGCGAGACCGATCATTCTTCAAGCTAGCTACCCTCGAATCTCCGATGCCGCCTGCATCGGGCACGCCTTAGCGTCCGCCGCGCCAGCGGCTTCGTTCTGACGGGCAAGCGGGAAGTAATCCCAAGGTGAGGCTTGCCGACTACACAGCCCCAGAGTTAGCGGGAACGGTTATTCCACTGCCGAAGAGGCCGTGATAAGGTGCCTTCTAGCGAATCTTCCTGCCAGAGAGAGACCAATGCAGAGACGCAAATTCATGAGCCTTACGGCCGGCGCGGCGACGGCGCTGGCGTTCGAACCTTGGGCGCTTGCCGAGGAGCAAGAACGGAAAAGTCTGGTGGTCTATCCCGATCCGGCAGTTGAAGTGATTGATCCGCGCTTCGAAAAATACAGGGTCGGCAATGCTGTGGTCGAGCTCTTATACACGGGCATGCGCTGGGCGGAAGGACCTGTATGGTTTGCGGATGGGCGGTATCTCCTGTTCAGCGACATTCCCAACAACCGAATGCTGCGATGGCTGGAAGAGACCGGAGAGGTGAGCGTTTTTCGTAGCCCCTCGAACTACAGCAACGGCAACTATCGGGATCGACAGGGCAGGCTGCTCACCTGTGAGCACGACACGCGCCGGATAACGCGAACCGAATACGATGGCACGATCACGGTGTTGTTGGACCGTTTTCAGGACAAAAAGCTCAACGCGCCGAATGACCTGGCAGTACATTCTGACGGGGCTATCTGGTTCACCGATCCTGGGTACGGCATCATGTCGAACTACGAAGGACACAAAGCTCCCTTCGAGCTACCTGCCAACGTTTACCGGTTCGACCCGAAAACGCGCGAGGCGACCGTCGTCGCCACCGACATGGATAAGCCCAACGGCTTGTGTTTCTCTCCCGACGAGAAAAGGCTCTACATCGTGGATACGGGAGTTCCAAAGCACCCTAGCGACCCGCATCCGATTCGCATCTATGACGTCGTGGACGGTGTCCGACTGAAGAACGGCCGGGTCTTCGTGAATATGGCACCGGGCTCATCCGATGGTATCCGGTGCGATGTGGACGGCAACGTCTGGTCCGCCGCCGGATGGGCGGGCGAAGGCTACAACGGGGTGCACGCGTTCGCGCCCGACGGCACCCTCATCGGCAAGGTCCATCTTCCGGAAACCTGCGCGAACCTTTGCTTCGGCGGCGCCAAGAGAAACAGGTTGTTCATGACTGCGAGCCAGTCTCTGTACGCAATCTATGTCGAGACCCAAGGCGACCAGACGCCCTGACCAAGGGCCCCTTTCTTGGGGAAAACTTGCTCTTTTTGGGGTTAGTGCGAGTCTTGTCTAAATAATCGCGCTATTCGCGACTATCAGATAGCTTTCAGTGCGCAGTCGGAGACAAAGTGCCAATGGAATAAACGCGGAAAACATCCCCGCCGCCTTTCAGTCGGCGACAGCACACCCACAAGCACGATCTCGGCTGACGGCGAAGAGTGGCGCCGCTATTTAATAGCGGCCCTCTTCTTCTGTCCCCGCTTGGCCGAATCTCTCTCATTCGCCGCTTTCCGGCCTGGCTTCTTCCGCCACTCCGGGGAAAGTTCATCGCCTCCCATAGGGGGATTCCCTTGTCCAGCACGTTCAAGAATCCGCAGGGTTTCGGCGCGATCAGCCCTGCGACCCCTTTCCCGGAAGTACTCCTCCGTACGCAAAGCAGAGACCTTTTCCGCCACTGCTACGTTGATGAGCTGGTTTAGAGCTACACCTTCTATTTCAGCAGCCTTGCGCAGCTCTTCCAGTAAAGAGGGCTGTAGTCGCAATGCGAAATTACTCCGTCTCATGGGATCACACTCCTAATCTGTTGTAGCGCCATTGCTGGCAGAATCACCGCACAACTAAAGCCTTTTATTCCAGCTGCAAAATCACGCTGATTGAATGTCACGATTGCGCTGGCACTCCCGTTTATAGCCGTTTCCAAAACCATGTCGTCATCGGGATCGGATAGCCTTGGCCGCCATCGGAACCCAAGTCGAACCGGCCTCGCGACCGCCGCCAGGTCATCGAGAACATGACCGACTTCGGCACTACTCAATCCACATGCGGCCAAATGTTGGGGGCGGGTCATGACCGCTTCGTACTCAAGTATGAGCGGAACCGAAAGCAACAATTCAAACCGCCGATTTAAAGCAGCCAGCAAAAGCTGGCGGGAAGCACTCTGTCACGCCGCAGTGCTGCAACCGAAGCAGCTTATGGCTGTTTGAAATATCTCCTACAGAGCGATTCCGATGGGACCACCATCATCTCTCGAACTGCATGACGCTGTCGCGTCTTCTTGACACAACCGTCTGAAGGAGGAGAGGGCCGGTCAAGGGCCCGGGACAGCCTTCTATCACCAGCGAAGGAGGTTGGCTTAGCCTGAGCCAACCCTCGCTTGCCATAGTATAGTCGCTAATGTTATAGTTAATACACTATGAAAACTAATATCGATACCCGCACCGTCCAGGCGCTGCGCAGCGATCTGGCGCTGCAGATCGCGCGCCACATCAGGTGTAGCGGCCAAACCCAGGTCGCCGCGGCGAAGCGGCTGGCTGTCCCGCAGCCGACTGTGAGCCAGATCATGCACGGCAAAGTCTCGCAGCTTTCCCTCGAGCTGCTGATCCGCATTGCAGTGCGTGCCGAATTGCCGGTGGTGCTGCAAACAGGCAAGGATGCGGAAGAGGCGGGAGCGTTCGTCGCGGGCGAGCCACTTCAGGAGAGTCGGATCCTGAGGTCGAAAGTTGCCGATGAGGCCCGTCAGGCGTTGAACGAGGATGTGAGAAATCTGACTCCGCAACAACGGCTCGAAGCGCATGCCCGACACAGCCAGTTGATGGTCGCGCTCCACCGGGCGGGCCGAGAGAGCAGCAGGGCTCGATGAAAGCGCGCGGGGCAGGTCAATCTGCGTATCTGTTGCTCGATGTAAGCGCTGTACTGGCAGAAAACGACGTCGAGTACGCCGTCATCGGTGCCATGGCCGCCGCAGTGTATGGCGCCATACGTGCGACGACGGATGCGGATGCCCTGCTTTCCGTTTCCGTCGCCAGGCTCGGACAGCTCGAAAAAATATTCAAGAAAGCGGGATTTGCGACGGCGTTGCGTCGCGGGGATGCGGACGATCCCATTCCCGCGCTGCTCTCAGTAAGCGACCGGCATGACAATCGGGTGGATCTTCTGGCGGGCCTGCGCGGCCTCGACCGACTGGCCTTGTCGCGCTCGATCACCGTGCCCTTTCTCGGCAGTTCCCTGCGTGTGATTGGGCGGGAGGACTTTGTCGCCATGAAGTGCTTTGCCGGTGGTCCTCAAGATATCGCCGATGCGGTCCAAGCGCTCAAGACCGCCGATCAGCCTCTCGATTTGGAGCTGTTGCGGCGGACCACGCGCCGCTTTGGAAGACCGGCCGCAGACTTGCTGCAGAAGCTGTTGCGGGTGTGATGGCGAACGGCCCGGGTGATCCCGTATGGTCAAAAAAGTCGTTCGCAGACTGAATTACCGGAGGAGTTTGTTATGGGTTCAGGGCTGCTCTCGATCGTAGCTCCGTACGTGCAGAGTTCGTTCGAAGCGAGCCTGATCCCAGCGATCGACTCGCTGCGCTCGCTTGCGATCGTGTGGATTCCCGGACTGATGGCAGGGATGCTGCTTTCCGGTGCGCGGCCGGCGTATGCTGCAGTCTACCAGTTCGTGGTGCTTGCGATGAGTTTTGCCTCTTCGGGGTTAACGTCAAGCACTTTGCTCAGGCGCACCCACGTGCTGTCACCAGCGGAACAGTTGGTTCTTCGCCCTGAGAATTGAGAAAATAATCTTCAAAGAGTTCAGCCATTGGCCTGAAGCGTCACCAGCACATCAACCGCAACGACACGCTTCGAAGCGGTGGCAATCAGCATTGAGTTGAGTCAGAGATGCCGCTTGTTTCTTAGAGACCCATGATCAAGAGGTCGCGGAGGGTTAGGGCCCGGCGCACGCGGAAGGCGGAGTCTCGCGGCCATTGTCACCAGATCGGCGAGAGAGTCAGCCTTCATCTTTCGCATCACCTGACCTCGGTGAGCCTTTACCGTGATCTCGCTGATGTTGAGCTCTCCTCCAACCTGTTTATTCAATAGGCCCCCGGCTACCAAGGCCATGACTTGCCTTTCGCGACGCGTGAGCGACGCGTAACAGTCCCGGAGCGCCCGTGTCTCCGCCTCGCGACCAAGTGTGGCTTGGCTGCGCTCGATGGCGTTTCGGATGGCACTCAACAGCACATTATCGCCGAATGGCTTCGTCAAGAACTCGATAGCGCCCGCCTTCATGGCCTGGACGGACATCGGTATGTCACCGTGACCCGTAATGAAGATGATCGGCATGTCGGTCCGATCGCTGGCGATGCGTTTTTGCAGATCGAGACCATTGAGACCTGGAAGAGAAACGTCAAGTATGAGGCAGCTCGGAACAAGGACTCGTGGGCGGCTGAGAAATTCCTGCGCGGACGCGAATATTTCCGGCTGCCAGCCTTCGGAGCGAATCAACAACTCCAGCGACTCGCGTACGGAGACGTCGTCGTCAACCACGAACACGATTGGTGTGCCGTCCGACATGGGTGATGACCCCACTTCATGGCCAAGTGCGCGGGCTAAATTCATTTTATATCCTCCTGGCGAACCACACAGCAGATCGCCTAACTCACTCGAAGTGCGACATTGAGCGCTTGAAGCAGAGCTGTGTCGCTGAATGGCTTGAACAGGCACTCCACCGCACCCTGTTCGAGCATTCGCGAGCGCACACCCTCATCTCTTTGAGCGGTGATGAAGACGATTGGAATCTCTTGCCGACGACGCTTCAATTCCTGCTGAAGACCGGGGCCGGTCATTCCGGGCATGGCGATGTCGAGGATCAGACATCTGGTTTGGCCGACGCAATCGGACGCGAGGAACTCTTCCGGCGACGAGAACGCGCGGACCGCAAAGCCGAACTCCTTCAGCAAGTCGGGTAGCGACTCACGCACGGACTCATCGTCATCGACTACTGACACGAGCGAACGTGTAACTCTCATAGATTTCTTGCCGCGTCCTTCGCGGCTGGCGTCTCCGAATGCCGCCGATTCTCGGCGCCCGTCAAACTCTCGGCTCCACGAGGAATGGCCGTTGAAAACGCGACTTGGCGGCGGTCCATGTCCCAAGGATGCGCCACTCCAGTGGAGAGCGCCATTGTGCCTTGGTATTGGTTCGGCGCCGATATCAACACCAGCGCGGCGGATGAAGATGATCGCGATCTCTTGAAAATGTGACCTTCGTAGATTTCTCATGCAGCACCCGTATCGGCTACCACAGGCGTCCGCATGCCACGATTACTGTCGGCGCCGGTCCCGCCGTCGGGTCCCCGCGGAATAGAAAATGAGAACGTAGCTCCCGGACCATCATTCAGTGTTGCCCATAGACGACCCTGATGACTCTCGATAATGGAGCGACTGACGGATAGTCCGACTCCCATACCGTCATTCTTAGTTGTGTAGAACGTTTCGAAGAGTCTGTCGGCAGTTTGAGGATCGAAACCGATCCCCGCATCTTTCACGCTGAGGAGCACCCGATCGCCTTCGTCTCGTTCCGTCCTGATCAACAACTCCCTCGGACGATCGTCGATTGTGCTCATCGCATCCGAAGCGTTCCGGAGGAGGTTCAGAATTACCTGCTGCAACTGCACGCGGACACCTGTGACAAGCGGGAGGTGGTCGGCAAGCTCAGATCGCAAAATCACTCGGTTTCTTTGAAGCTCACACAATGACAAAGCAATCACCTCTCTCGTAGCGTCATTCAGATGCACCCGCTCAGCGAGGGTATGCTTCTTGCTGAAGAGTGCTCGCAATCGCGTGATCACTTCAGACGCACGGTTGCCATCGCGAATAGTACGCCGAACGGTTTCTCTCGCACCGTCGACATTTGGAGGTTCCATTGCCAGCATCCGCAGACATGTGCTGGCGTTAGTGACGATACCTGAGAGCGGCTGGTTCACCTCGTGCGCGATTGACGCCGTTAAGGTAGCGAGGCTCGTGACCCTGGTGACCTGTGCAAGCTCCGACCTGGCCTTGGCAAGTGCCTCTTCCGAAATTTGCCGCTGCGTCACATCCTGAACCGCGCCGATATATTCCAGCTGCCCATCATTGTCGCGAATCCCGTGCGCGGTCAAGTGCAGGTACTTGATCGACTGGTCGGGCATCTGCAGCCGGTGCTCATATTCAAAGTCCGCGCCGGCGCCTCGTAGCCGCTCGATCATGTCATGCAGCAACGTGATGTCTTCCGGGTGGACTCGAGTACCGATCAGCTCGATGGTCACGGGAATACCCTGGTCAAACTCGAAAATGCGATAGAGCTGCTCTGACCACGTGATTTCGTCTGTTTCCACACGCCAGCAAAAACTCCCCACTCGACTGAGACGTTGGCCTTCGGCTAGAAACGCTTCACTGCGCTTGAGTGCGTCCTCTGCGCGCTTCCTCTCGTCAATATCGGTGACCAGAACGCACCAGCTGAGGATTCGCCCATCTGCATCTCGAACGGGCCGTCCACGCACCTGAAACCAGCGATATACGCCATCGGAACGTCGGAGGCGTGTCTCGAAGTCGTGTGGATTACCTAACGTGATCGCTCGTGTAACGAGCTGGACGACGCGAAGAAGGTCCTCAGCATGAACCGTGTCACTTGTCGCCCAGAGCCTCAATTCCTCTAATGTCCTGCCGGTGTACTCCACGAGTTGGGGGTTGACGAGGTCTACTTCACCAGCCGGCGTCAAGAGGGCCACCAAGCCGGGGATGCTGTCGACGATTAAGCGTAAATTGCGTTCACTCGCCGCCAGTGCTTCCTCCGCGCGCTTGCGTTCGCCGACTTCCTTTCTCAGCACTTCGTTGGCTGCAGCAAGTTCTGCGGTCCGTTGCGCGACTCTGTGATCGAGCTCGTCGGCAACGCGCTTCTGTTCGGTCAACAGTCGTGCCTGTTGTAGCCCGGTCAACGCCTGGTTCGCCGCTATGCCCAGAAGAAGTGCCTCGGTATCCCGCGGGAAGTCTGCTCGACCAGACCCACCTACGATTACTCCGATTTCACGCTGAACCCCGAGAGGCCAGGACACGAGTGAAACCTCTTCGTCTCCAATGTGAACGCGTTCCTGGAGATAATGCTTTTGTGGGTCGTCCCCCAACCAGCGATTGAGGAACGCACAGAGCTCCCGCGGTCGGAACATCTGTTCTTGCGATTGAGCGACCCTGACCGTCTCGGGGGCCGCGTCGACTAGGTTTGTCAAGCTCACATACACGAAATCCAGATCGAGCATGCGAAGGAGTGAGTCGAGCAAGGTATGAACGATGTCACAGGGTTTGCTGCCACTCCACATGGCAGGAAGAGCGAGGACGCTGACCAGATCATTAATGCAACGTTGAAGGCGCTTGATCTCGTCGGCGGGATGTTCGAGTTGCACTTTCATGGTCAGCCTGCGGCCGCGGGCCGCGCAGGCTGCCCTGCCCGCCGTTCGCGAATTTCATGCAGGAACTCCGCTGGCGGCACGAAGAACGGATTGTGCTGGAGAATGCCGCCGACGATGACCAACGGATGCGTGCGCATGATGTCAATCACGACGTCTCCGCTGAATTTCGAAGGGTGGTAGGTGCAGATGACCGCATCATCGTGGCGACACCATACATCATTGACCCTCGCTTCAAACTCAATCAGATCGTCGATGTGCGACTGACCGTCAGGCACCCAGTCCATGCGGCAGACAATGCGACTAAGGGGAAATCCTCCCTCGGCATTGCCGCTCGCCATCTGCTCAAACGACTGCAGCATGCGATCCTGATCGAACCGACCGTCTTGAAGGTAGGTTTCAGTGCTGCTCCGAAGTTCGAATTGGCCGCTTCGTTGGACAGAGGTCGAGTCAATTCCTATGCCAGCTAATCGTTGCAGGTGGTCACGGTGTTGATCTGGACTAACGACGTGAATCGCCTTGTCTCCACACTCGAACCCATCCTTAATGAACGGCAATAACACGCGATACTCTTCTTCAGCGCTATTGAAAAACGCGCAGACATGACGTGGTTGGCCGAGTTGCGACCCGGCCAAAGAGATGGGCGCCAAGATTGTTTTCATAGTGAGTTCCTCACCTGACGCCTCGGCGGTGGCTCCCCGCATCATTCCCACAGAAGGATGAGCCACCCCGTAGGTGCGTGTCCATTGTACTTTGGTATCGGTTCTCCAATGCAGAGCGACAATAACATAACAAACATCAAGCGAAACGAAGCTTGAGAGAAAAGACCGACAGATCGTCTCGCTCTCGCCGGCCGATACGAAGGTATGGTCGATACCATCGTCTGATTGTTTCGTGTCTACACCTCTGGTGTGATCACATTTGTGCACGCCATCTGAGCCATCAGAAACCCGGGTGCACCTGGAAATGAAAGCTCTACTCCCGGTGCCCGGCATAGCTGAAACAGACGAGGATCCAATGAACACGAAAGAATCGTTTTCCAATTCAATTTGCAAGCAGCAGACGCAGATGGCGGAGCGCGAGTTCTCGGCGTTCATCAGTGCGGTGAACGAATTGTTCGGCCCAGAGCAGGCCCAGCTTTCGGCAGTGGACTGGCTCGACGAGTTGGTATCAATGAATAGCCAGACCGGATCTACAAACCGACATTGGCGGGCGGTCACGGTCGCAGCCTCGGCGCGACTTGCAAGTCGATTGAACGCCGGACTGCATGATCAGTCATTCGCCGAGGACGTCGTCTAATACGATGGTATCGACGATACCTACGTCCAATTGTTTCGCCTTCCCACCTCTGTTTTGATACCGCAAGGACGTTCCATACACCCAGGTTCACATTCTCGACGGCGGTCATTTCGTTTTGGACACGGCTGCGGATGATCGCCATTGTGCTGTATTACACGCGTGTGGGGAATTCCTCGAACTGAAATCGCATTAAAAATCGACCAAGGAGACTTTCTATGCAACATCGAACACTCGCAATCGCGTGCCTCGGGCTTGCCTCGATATTCGTTTCGAGCATGGCCGAGGCGCAATATCAGTTGAAAAACCTGGTTTCGAATCAAGTCAAACAGGCGGCTCATACGGATCCGCTCCTCGTGAATGGCTGGGGGCTGGTGCATGGCCCTGGCACGGCGTGGTGGATCAGCGACGCTAACTCCGGATGGTCTACGTTGTACGACGGATCTGGCAAACAACTTACACAGCTCAAGGTATTGATTCCTACGGCGGGAAATGGGCCGAGTTCAGCAACCGGATTGAACGGGCCGGGATCGCCAACGGGAACTGTTTTTAACGGATCAAGTGATTTTCAAGTGCAGGGATCGGCATCGCTTTTCCTGTTTGCAACCCTGGATGGAACGATCAGCGGATGGGCGCCGCAAGCGAACTTTAATGAGGCAATTCTGGCGGTGGACAATTCGGCAAACAAAACCGTGTACACAGGATTGGCGATCACCAGCCGGACCTCGGGAAATTTGCTTTACGCCGCGGATCAAGCGAACGGCAAAGTGGACATGTATGACGCGAATTTTGCCTTCGTGAAATCCTTCACTGACACGGCATTGCCGGCGGGTTTTGCGCCGTTCGGCATCCAGGACATCAACGGGCTGCTGTACGTGACGTTTGCGAATGTGAACGGAGGCAGCGGTGGTTTCGTCGATCTGTTCAAAGAAGATGGAACCTTTGTGAAGACGTTGATCAAAGGCGCGCCGCTGAATCAACCATGGGGAGTTGCGGCAGCACCGAGAAACTTTGGCCCGTTGAGCAATGCTTTGCTGGTTTCGAACAACACGAATACCGGCACGATCAACGGCTTCGAGCCTAGTACCGGAGCGTTTGTGGGAGAGATCAAAAACGAAAAAGGAAAGCCGATTGTCATCGACCAACTGTGGGGAATCGCATTCCCGGACAATACGGGCGCTAACGGGGTACCTAACCATCTGTACTTCGCGGCAGGACCGCAAAACAATCTAGCCGGCACGTTGGGAGTGATCGTGTTCGACCAGGACTAGGCGTTCTGAGTATGCACAGCGGCCGCCTTCGGGCGGCCTTTGTGTCGTTTCAATTCATTGACTCCAATTCAATTTGCAAATAGCAGACGCAGATGGCCGAGCACGAGTTCTCGGTGTTCATCAGCGCGGTGAAGGAATTGCACGGTCCAAAGCCGGCCCAGCTTTCGGCTGTCGACTGGCTCGACGAGTTGGAATTAATGGATAGCCAGCCCGGATCTACAAACCGAGATTGGCGGGCGGTCACGATCGCAGCCTCGGCGCGACTTGCAAGTCGATTGAACGCCGGACTGCATGATCGGTCATTCGCCGAAGACGTCGACTAATACGAAGGTATCGCCGATACCATCGTCTAATTGTTTCGCCTTCGCACCTCTGTTTTGATGCTGCAAGGACGTTCCGAAGCTTTAGACAGGAGTCATATGCCAGACCACAAGACAGCAATCATTACAGGAGCATCGCGCGGAATCGGAGCCGGTTTAGTCGAGGCCTTCCTGAAACAGGGTTATAACGTCGTTGCGACGTCTCGCACTGTAAGTCAACAGTTGACTGCCTCGACCGCCCTGGTTCTCGTCGATGGCGACATTGGTAAGCCGGAGACTGCCGCCAAGGTCGTGGAAGCAGCAATCAAGAACTTCGGAGGTATCGATGTTCTGGTGAATAACGCCGGAATCTTTCTAACGAAGCCTTTCACCGAATTTTCTACCGCGGACTTCAACGCCTTGGTCTCAACGAACCTGCTGGGATTCCTCTACATCACTCAGCTTACTGTGAAACAGATGCTGAAGCAGAAATCAGGGAGCGTCGTAAGCATCACCGCGGCGCTTGCCGATCAGCCGATCCTTGGCGTAAATGGCTCGGTCCCAATGATCACTAAAGGAGGCCTGAATTCAATCATTCGGAGTCTCGCGATTGAGTATGCAAAACAAGGTATCCGCTTCAACGCTATAGCCCCTGGCGTGGTGGATACGCCAATGCACAAGGATAATCCCAAGGACTTTCTAAAGACATTGCAGCCAATGGGAAGAATTGCGGACGTAAAAGACATTGCCGACGCTGTTCTCTACCTCGCCCAGGCAGGTCAAGTAACCGGAGAGGTGCTTCACGTCGACGGCGGTGTGCACGCGGGCCGTTGGTAATGCCAGAGAGCACGGAGCAGAACGAATCTATCGGAGATAAGGATGACAAGTTATCAGAACGCCAACGCAGTAGCTGATTCAACCCAGGAAGCCGTGAAGGTGCGGTACACCGCTAAGACCCATACTTCGGGCGGTCGGCGCGGCGGCGTCTCCCACAGTGATGATGGCCGCTTAGATGTTAAGTTCTCGGCTCCCGGAGTCCCAGGAGCTGGTACCAATCCGGAGCAGTTGTTTGCCGCTGGTTGGTCGGCCTGTTTCATTAGTGCGATGGGGGTTGTGGCCAACCGGATGAAGGTCAAGCTTCCGGCCGACGCAGCCATCGATGCCGAAATAGACCTGTGCAATTCTGGCGACGTTTACTTCCTCCGTGCACGGCTTAACGTCAGCCTGACGGGATTGGAGCGCGAAGTCGCCCAGGCCATTGTGGACGTCACGCACGCCGAGACATGCGCATATTCCAACGCTACACGGGGCAACATCGACGTTACGCTCAACCTGGTGTAAGCGAAGCGTGACGAACTATGACTTCAATCTTGATTCAAGAAGGAGACAAATATGACACTCTCGCAAATAAACCGAACTGCTTTGATTGCAATTGCCGGATTCCTACTGACAGCGGTGTTTCACATCGGAGCGGTCGCTCAGGCGAACTCCCCTCAAGGGGTTAGAAACATTGTCATTGTTCACGGTGCATGGGCCGATGGATCAAGCTGGTCCAAAGTGATTCCACTGCTTCAAGCCAAGGGATTGCATGTGGTCGCGGTGCAGAACCCATTGACCTCCCTGGCTGACGACGTTGCCGCCACCAAGCGCGCCATCGCATTGCAGGATGGCCCTGTACTGCTAGTGGGCCATTCCTATGGGGGAGTGGTTATCACGGAGGCCGGAAACGATCCCAAGGTAGTCGGGTTGGTTTATGTGGCTGCGCTCGCACCGTCGGAAGGTGAGTCCGTTGCTTCGGTCACCAAACCGTTTCCGCCGGCGCCGTTAGGCAGCGAAGTCCGGGCGGATGCTGAAGGTTTTCTGACGGTGACTCCAAAGGGAATCGCCGAAGACTTCGCCCAGGATCTGCCAGACAACGAGAAGCGGCTATTGACGGCGACACAGGGTCCCACCGCGGCAGCTGTCTTTGGGGCCACAGTCACGACCGCCGCGTGGAAGACCAAGCCATCTTGGTCCGTGATTGCCAGCAACGACCGCGCTGTTCCTCCGGAGCTTGAGAAGGCAGAAGCGACGGCGATGAAGGCTGCATCGATCACTGTTCCCTCCAGTCACGTGCCAATGCTTTCTCACCCGAAAGAAGTCGCAGACTTAATCGAGCAAGCTGCAGCGAAAGCCGGGAGCCTCACAAATGGGGAGGCAAAGTAGGTCCGCCCAGCGATTTGCTCGGCCAGTTCCACTATCTGGGCCGTCGCGTAACACATAAATAAGGAGAACCCATGACCAGAGTGAAATTGGAAGATGCCCGCCGCGTAATCAGCGCGGCGGAGAAGAAAGCCAGAGACATTGGCCAGCCCATGAACATCGCAGTGGCTGACGAAGGCGGAAATATCGTAGCGCACGTTCGTATGGACAACGCATGGGTTGGCAGCATTGATATCTCTATGAAGAAGGCTTACACGTCGCGCGCATTTGACATTGAAACGAAGGAATTGGCAAAGCATTCTCAATCGGGAGGCGAGTTCTTCGGCATTCATGTTTCAAACAATGGCAAAATCATGATTTTTGCTGGCGGCATCCCGCTGAAGCTGGATGGCAAGGTGGTAGGGGCGATTGGCGTCAGCGGTGGTTCCGGCGATCAGGATCATGCCGTCGCCACGGCCGGTGCCGCTGCGTTCTAACCCCGCCGTACAGAGCAGACCTGCAAGAGGAGGACTATTCCATGTCGCATCATTATTCTGGCCCTGACTTCGGCTTTCCCCACGGGGACGCCCGACTGGACTTCACTGATCTGTATGCGTTTCCGAAACCTGGAGACGCCAGTAAATCCATTTTGATTATGAACGTGCATCCGTCTGCCGGCGAAAACCCTCCTGGGCCTACAACCACCGAGCCTTTCGCACCCGAAGCACTGTACGAGCTCAAGATTGACACCGATGGCGATTCGGTTGGCGATATCGCCTACCGGGTGCGCTTCTCAGCTTTCGAGGACGGCGCACTGACTGCGATTGTCCGCCGCATTGATGGCCCGCAAGCCGCCGATACCGGTGATGGCGGGCGGGTGATCGTTGATGGGCCGCCAGTTTCAATGGGGCGCGAGGCGAGGATTACACAGGCAGGCGATACCCGCTTCTTTGCCGGCTGGCGCAGCGACCCTTTCTTCTGCGACGTGGAAGGCGCGAAGAACAACCTGCAGTTCACGGGCGACGATTTCTTCGCTGACAAAGATGTGTGCAGCATCGTTCTTGAAGTACCTAACTCTGCCCTGGGGGCAAAAGAGATTCGCCTGTGGGCGCGCACGCTTACGCCAGGTGATGGCGGCGGCTGGATCCAAGTGGAGCGCGGAGCCCGGCCTGCGCAAGCGGTCATCCTTGTCGAAGAAAGAGATGCCTACCTCGGAGGTGAACCGGCAGACGATGGGCGTTTCATTGCTGGCTTCGCGCACGCTCTGGAACACACCGGTGGATATACGCCGGCCGAGGCGAAGCGCGTGGCCGGGACATTGCTCCCAGATGTTCTGCCTTATGACCCTACGCGCCCGGCGTCTTTTCCCGATAACGGCCGGACACTCACCGACGATGCGTTCGATTCTTTTATTCGCATCCTCACAAATGGAAAGATCACGGGGGACAACGTAGAGCCACACGGCGATCTGTTACTCGAGTTTCCCTATGTGGGACCACCTCACCAAAGCCGCGTGGCGAAAGCGCCCCATAGGGCGACCGCAATGCAAAATCAAACATAAAACCGAGTGATGAGGAGACAACAAACATGAAAGATCAGAATTATGCAGCGACAAAAACTACTGAGATACGTCTGGTCCGGCGCTCGTCCGAGTATTGGCGAGTCACGTTTGACCATCCGCCGCTCAACATCTTCGCTCCGGAGATGCTCCCGCAAGTGAACGAGATCATCACGGCAATCGAAACTGACGAGCAGGTTAAGGTGGTGGTCTTTGATAGTGCTGTCGAAGGCTTCTTTCTGATTCATTTAGATTTTCTTGCAAACCTTGACGAGTTGGCGCATCTCCCTCCTGGACCCACAGGTTTGCATCCATGGCCCGAGATGCTGGTGCGCCTGAGTCGTGCACCTGTCGTGTCGATAGCGTTGATTCGCGGGCGGGCTACTGGTATGGGAAGTGAGCTTGCCCTTGCCTGCGACATGCGGTTTGCCAGTCGCGAAAAAGCCATCTTGTCGCAGTTTGAAGTCGGCGCCGGTCTAGTGCCTGGCGGTGGCCCCATGGCACGACTGTCGCGCCTCATGGGAAGAGGACGCGCCCTTGAAGTAATTCTAAGCTCGGACGACGTCCCAGGCGAACTGGCCGAGCTCTACGGCTATGTGAATCGGTCGTTGCCGGATGCTGATCTTGACGGATTTGTCGGCGCGCTTGCCACCCGAATCGCCTCCTTCGACAAACAAACAATCATGGATACCAAGCGCCTGGTCAACGTCGCTAGTTTGCCGCCTGATATCGAAATCGAATCCGGGTGGGATGCTTGCGTTGCTTCGATGGCACGACCGGCCACGCAGCAGAGAATCAAAACGATGATTGGGCGAGGCTTTAGCAAACCCGGCGATGCAGAAAATCAATTGGGAGATTTCGAGGGACAGTTTGGGCGCTAAGGATCTATAACGGCGCAGCCTCTGATGGGACTGTGAAAAATCAGAATGTGGACGATCATCCGAAGCCTGGAGCGACATCAATGAATACGGATTCCAAAGACAAAATCCTAAGCGGGGATGGCTCTCGTCTTGCCACTGCCGAGCAGCGGTTAAGACAACTCGGCATCAACCTTCCAGTGCCGCCGGAGCCGTTCGGCATCTACGCGGAAGCGGTGCAGACCGGCAACCTGCTCTTTCTCACCGGAATGCTCTCCACTGAAGACCGAGAAGCCAAATTCATCGGGCGCGTTGGCGCGGAACTCGATGTGGAAGCAGGGCGCGCAGCTGCTCGGCTAGCGGCGCTGAATGGCCTTGCTGTCGCGAAGCAGCATCTGGGATCGCTCGACAAAGTGAAGCGGATCGTCCGGCTCGGAGTCGCAGTGGCCACTTCGGGCGATGTCCGCGATCAGCCTAAAGTTGCCGACGGCGCTTCAGAGCTTTTGCAAGATGTCTTCGGCAAAGACAAGAACCCTTGCCGGCTAGTGTATGGCGTCGCAAGCCTTCCACTCGGTGCGTCCGTCGAGTTGGAAATCATTTTCGAGATAGCTGGATAAGAGAAGCCTCAAGCGGGGCAGCCGCTCAGATACGAAGAGGCAAGGAGAGATTGAGATGGCCAGTATGACTGAACTCATTACACCTAAGCGGCAGGCAGAAACCCACTCGGCCGTTGAACGGATCGGCGCCTTTGCAGTTGCCGCCCGACCGGAGCACCTGACAACCGACATTCGGCAGCTTTTCAAGCGCAACATTCTGGACAGCATAGGGTGCGCGATCGCCGCTGTTGCTGGTCCGTCGCTCCGAACACTACGCGACCAGATCGAAGAATATCGAGCCCCGGGTCGTTGCACGTTGATTGGCGGCGGCAAGACCTCTCCCGATCAGGCCGCACTCTTTAACTCCTCGCTTGTGCGCTATGTAGACCTTCTCGATAGCTACATGGCACAGGGTGGCCTTTGCCATCCGAGTGACAACTTCGGGACCATCCTTGCGGCGGCGGAATACGTCGGGGCATCCGGCGAGGAATTCATGCTGGCACTCGCAGTAGCCTATGAAATCCAATGCAGGTTCACATCCGCCGTGCCTGTAATGGCAAGGGGGTTCAACCACGCCACCCAGCTCGCTATCTCTGCAGCTGCGGGTGCGGGGAAACTGTTTGGACTCTCCGCCGGCGAAATCGCCAATGCAATCTCGATTGCGACCATCGACAACGTCTCGCTTGCAAACGTGCATGCCGAACCAGTGTCGCAGTGGAAGGGCTTCTCGCCGGGAATGACCGGGATGCGCGCCGTCTATGCTGCCTCGTTAGCCAGGCGAGGTTTCACAGGCCCAAAAGGTCTGTTTGAAGGGCCTTTTGGATTGGAACTCATGTTCAAGCAGTCGATCCCTGTGGATTGGGAACAGCCCTCGCTCGAAATCATCACACAGACCGTCATGAAGAAATATTGTTCGCTGATTCATGGCCAGCCCATATTGGAAGCGGTGTTAGAGCTGAAGCGTCGTAACGGTTTGACAGCGGACGACGTTGAGGACGTGCGCTGCGATGTCTTTCAGGGCGCCTTCGACTTCGCAGGCGGCGGAGCCTTCGGTCCAAAGAATCACCCTCAGATGAAAGAGCAAGGCGATTACAACATTAATTACCTCATCGCAGCCGCGCTGCTCGACGATCAACTGGGCCCCGCACAACTGGATGAGGTACGTATCCAAGCTCCAGACGTCCAGGCTTTACTGAAGCGTGTAGAGATTCGTCCTGATGATAGTTTCAGCGCTCGCTATCCCCGTGAGCTGAGCGCCCGCATCACGATTCGCACCAAAGACCAACGTGTCTTTGTGAAGGAGCAGCACGGCTACGAGGGAGGGCTGAATAACCCTATGTCGTGGGACCGTACTGTCGAGAAGTTCCACTGGTTGAGTGAGGCTTTCGCCGCTGAAGATCTTCGAAACGGGCTCATCCAGATTGTGCAGCAACTCGATGCGCGACCGATCTCGGATCTTATGGATTTACTCGCCCAGGTCCGGTGCACCGCTGCCTTTCCGAGAACTCACCCCGGTATTCAATGACCGTTCAGTGTCGATGAACTGGCTTAGATCTCAGGAAAACAGATTCGATTTCAAAAAGGAGAACAAAATGAAAACAAAAGGAAAAGTCTTGGTATTAGTCTCGAGCGGTCACGGCTTGCCCTTGCAAGATGGCAAGGTTTATTCCGGCGCTGGCTACTACCTCAACGAGCTGACGGTTCCGGTTCGCGCCCTGATGAAGAATGGCTACGAAATCACTTTCGCCAACCCGAAAGGCAACACGCCGCAAATGGATGTCAATTCAGCTACCGCCATGTTCTTCGGTGGGAACGAGGCTAAGCTTCAGGACTATCTGAGCTTCCGCGACAGCCTGACTGGGCTCAAAAATCCAACTCGTATCTCGGATGTCATTGCATCGGGCCTGGATCAATATGACGCTGTTTTCGTCCCCGGCGGCCATGGCCCGATGATCGATCTTCTCGATGATCCTGACGCTGGCACCGTGCTGAGACACTTTCATGAAACGTCCAAGCCTACGGCAGTGCTCTGCCATGGCCCGATTTCACTTCTCGCGGCTCTTCCGAATCCGTCGATAGTGGTCGGCGCGCTGAAGGCGGGCGATGCCGCTGGAGCGCGGGCAAAGGCTCAAGGTTGGATATATTCCGGATATAAGATGACCATTTTTTCGACAGCGGAAGAGCAGCAGCGGGAGCCGCTTGAGATTGGTGGCAAGGTGTTCTTCTACCCGGACTTCGCCTTGCGTACGGCGGGCGGTGACGTAAGTGTGGTCGCTCCATGGAAGAGCTACGTTCTTCAAGATCGTGAGGTGATCTCAGGTCAGAATCCGTTCTCTGATGAAGCGCTTCTGCAACTTCTTCTACCGGCACTCAACGGGAAGAAGAAGTGAGTCGGTAAAAGTGATCAAACCAAAATCAGGAGTGCCAGATTCCAGCGCATCGACGCTAGCTAACCGTTCGGTGTAAGGCCTTAATTACAAGGGATGATCATGCCTGCTTCCTGGAACCAGAACCGGCTCACCGCCAAGCTCGGAATCGAGTATCCCATCATTCAGGGTCCGCTTGGCGGATTGTCATCGCAAAGACTGACAGCCGCAGTGTCGAACTTTGGTGGACTCGGATCGTTTGGTGCGCATGGCTTGCAGCCCGACGCGATCAAAGACGTGATCTCGGAGATTCGCTCCCTTACGTCCAAACGGTTCGCGATGAACTTATGGGTGTCAATGGAGGACGAAGGTGCGCGAACAGCAGATGAAAACGGATTCAACCGGAGCCTGGCGCCGTTAGTCGCTGACCTTGCTGCTTTGGGGGCGCCCCGTCCAACGTACAAGCCATATTCGCCGAAGCGATTTGAAGATCAGGTCCGCGTGCTATTGGACGCGAGCGTGCCGGCGTTCAGCTTCATCTATGGAATTCCGGCAAGAGAAATCTTGGAGGAGTGCCGGGCGAAAGGCATCGTCACCATCGGGACCGCGACAACGCCCGACGAGGCTGCAGCACTTCAAGAAGCCGGCGTGAATGCCATTGCCTCTTCTGGGTTCGAAGCCGGAGGGCATCGCGGTTCATTTCTCCGGCCAGCCGAGGATTCGTTAACCGGCACGCTGTCGCTCGTCCCTCAGATCGTCGACAGCGTGGATGTGCCGGTGATTGCCGCAGGGGGAATAGGAGATGCACGCGGTGTAATCGCCGCCCTAGCTCTTGGTGCAGAGGCCGTACAAATGGGAACGGCATTCCTGACGTGCGAGGAATCTGGCGCCAGCCGCCTTCATCGCGAAACTTTGCGACGACGCAATGCCGGACATACTGCCTTAACAAAAGGGTTCACGGGAAGACTCGCTCGGGGAATCCGCAACCGCGTTATGGAGAACTTGAACCGAAACGGAGCCGAGATCTTGCCATATCCGCTGCAACGAGAACTAGTCAGAAATCTCGCAATCGCAGCGGAGGCTGCGGGCCGGGCAGATCTTGTGCCTTTTTGGGCCGGGCAAAGTGCCAATCTTTCGACTTGCACGGATGTATCAGCTTTCTTGACCTCATTGGTCGAGGAGATTTCTGAAATCGCGGGGCCCATCATGCAATGGAGCGCAGCCCGCCGTGAAAAGCAAATTCTTAAATAAGGACAAAAGGGAGAATGGAAATGTCAAATATCACTAACAAAGTTGTAGTCATTACCGGAGCCAGCAGCGGCATTGGGGAAAGCACCGCAAAGCTTCTCGCAGAACAAGGAGCAAAAGTTGTATTAGGAGCGCGGCGTCTGAACCGAATCAACACAGTGGTTCAAGAGATCTCGGCCACCGGCGGCAAGGCCATCGGACTTGCCTGCGATGTGACGAAGCGGGCAGAAGTTGTAGCGCTCATCCAAAAGGCCGTCGACAGTTTCGGCCGCGTCGATGTGATCGTCAACAACGCGGGTATTATGCCCATCGCACCGATCGAGGCCCTTAAGGTAGATGAATGGGACCGGCAGATTGACGTCAATATCAAAGGACTTCTCCATGGCGTTGCCGCCGCCCTGCCTCACATGCAGAAGCAGAAGAGCGGTCACATCATTAATATGGCTTCGGTTTTCGGGATCAAAATGTTCGCGCCCGGCGGGACGGTTTACTGCGCCACCAAGGCGGCTGTGCGCGCGTTGACCGAAGGGCTGCGGATGGAACTGCACGCCCAAAACATCCGCTGCACGATGATCTCGCCTGGCGCGATTGCCACGGAACTGTCGGAGAGCAGCTCGGACGAAGCGACCAGAGACAATTTGCGCGAGTTCATGAAAATGGCCATCCCGGCCAGCGCGATCGCGAAAGCGATCGCTTACGCAATCGAGCAGCCGGTCGAGGTGGAAGTCGATGAGATGGTCATCCGCCCAACGGTACAGGATTTCTAAAGCGGAGGAAAACTATGCACCACTTCCACTCGATCCCTGGGTCGCGGTTTTTACAGGCTTCTCGTATGGCACGGGTTGTCTTTGTGATGCTCGCAATATTTCAATTGCCGGCCTACGTCCGGGGAAAGGAGCTTCCTTTGAAACACCCGACTCTTTATCGCACCATACAGGTAGATGGACTCTCGATCTTTTACAGGGATGCCGGTTCGAAAGACGCGCCAACTCTCTTGCTGTTGCACGGGCTTCCTTCCTCATCCCGGATGTTCGAGCCGCTGTTCTCTCGACTTTCCGATCGCTATCACCTAGTCGCCCCCGATTACCCCGGCTTCGGACACAGTGACTGGCCAGACCCAAGAACATTCGCGTACACGTTCGATCACATCGCCGAAACCATGAATCACTTCACTGAAGCTCTTGGGCTCTCGCGCTACACGCTTTACATGCAGGATTACGGCGGCCCGGTGGGTTTTCGCATGGCCCTGGCGCACCCGGAACGGGTCGAGGCGCTCATCGTCCAAGACGCAGTGGCGCACAATACGGGTCTGGGCGCAAATTGGAAAACACGACGAGCTTTCTGGGCCGATCGCGCTGCCAACGAAAGCGCGCTACGCGTAAATCTCTTATCGCTTGAGACGGCGCGAAGCCGCCACGCTGGTAACGACCCAGACGTAGCACGCCACGATCCTGACCTATGGACGGACGAATTTTACTTTCTCAATCAACCCGGCCAAGTGGACATTCAAACCGACCTCTTCTACGACTATCGAACCAACGTGGATGCCTATCCGAAGTGGCAGGCGTGGATGCGTGATAAGCAGCCGCGTCTGCTCGTGATTTGGGGCAAGTATGAATCATCGTTTGACTCCTCGGAGCCGGAATCCTACCGGCGAGATGTGCCCAATGCTCAAGTCCACATTGTCGATGGTGGTCATTTCGCGCTGGATACGGCAGCAGATGATATCGCGGCGCTGATAGGTCAGTTCATGAAGAGGCAGAAATAAGTACTCGCATTCTCGAAGCATTCGAGAGTTCAACTTAGTCAAGGAGGCATGATTTTTATGGGTAAGAGATTCGGACTAGCGGCGATTCGTCTGATGGTATCGGTGAACCTTCTGTATGCCGCCATCTTTGCCAAGTTTGCAGGGGTGCCCCAGTCGGTGGCCCTGTTCACGCAGATGTCGCAAGCGGTACACGGGTTGATATCTCAACCGGTATTTCGGCTGGGATCAGGGGTATTCGAAACTATGATAGCGGTTCTGTTCCTGATTCCGAAGACAGCCCGATTGGGAGCGAGATTGGTCATTTTGTGGATGACCGCCATTATTTTCAGTCACATTTTCGTGTTGGGATATGGCTTGTTCCTTGTCGATGCTCTCGTGTTGATGCTGCTTGCTGTCAGTTATCTCTTGCTGACGCGCAGGCACTCCCAGTGGGGCGAGTCCGAGAGTGTGGAGACGACGGCTGCCTTACAAACGCAAAAGACTAGCCGGGCGGACGGTTGAACGCGGGTCACAAGATCCTGACAATAGTGGGCTCAGAGCAGGCTCACATTATCGAGTACCTAAGTTGATGGATAGTCGAAGGAATCAATGCGAGGAGAAAAAATGATGGCAACAGCAACGACCGCGCGTCCCCCTTTGCCACCGTTCACCCGCGAAAGCGCGATTCAGAAGGTGCGTCTGGCCGAAGATGGCTGGAACTCTGGCGATCCGGCAAAAGTGGCTCTTGCCTACACGATCGATTCCCGATGGAGGAACCGCTCGGAGTTTATCAATGGGCGAAGCGAAATTATTGCTTTCCTCGCTCGCAAGTGGGCAAAAGAACTCGACTACAGGCTTATCAAGGAAATGTGGACATTCACGGGAAACCGCATTGCGGTGCGCTTCGCTTACGAGTGGCACGATGACTCGGATCACTGGTATCGCTCCTATGGCAATGAAAACTGGGAGTTCAATGACGAAGGGCTCATGGCTTCAAGGTATGCATCAATCAACGATCTCCCCATTTCGGAAGCCGATCGCAAATACCACTGGGGAGTCGGGCGACGTCCCGACGACCACCCAGGGCTAAGCGAGCTTGGCCTCTAGAACGAAGGCACATGGCCCGGGCAGGGATCAAAGCAGCAGAGGTCGGAAGTCCTATAAGGGTTCAAGAGTCTCAAAACGCCGAACTGCAGTTGTTGGGAGTTCATATGTTCAAGTATGTCGCCACCATCCTTGTCGCGATCTTGCTGTCAGCGCCCCTCGTAGCGGGAATCACGCCGTTTCCGGCCAGCTTTCACACGCAAATGGTTCCGACGAACGGCACCAGCCTCTACGTCCGAGTCGGCGGCAAGGGTCCGGCCGTGGTGCTATTGCATGGCTTCGGCTTTACGGGTGATATGTGGGCTCCCCTGGCAATTGTTCTGGCCAAGGACCATACCGTGATCGTCCCCGACCTGCGCGGCATGGGTATGTCGGACCACCCGGATACCGGCTACACCAAGAAAAACCAGGCGGTCGACATTGCCGGCATCATGGATGCGCTCAAGGTCCAGAAGGCAGACCTGGTCACACATGACATCGGCAATATGGTCGGCTATGCTTTGGCTGCTCAATATCCGGACCGGGTCACGCGCTGGGTGGTGATCGATGCACCGCTGCCCGGAATAGGCGATTGGCACAACATCGTTCGCAGCCCGATGCTGTGGCACTTCGATTTCCGGGGCCCTGACGAGGAGCGTTTGGTGCAGGGCCGGGAGCGCATCTACCTCGATCGCTTCTGGAACGAGTTGTCCGGAGATCCCAAGAGGATCGATGAAGATACGCGGCAGCACTTTGCTGCCCTATACGCACGGCCGCAGGCGATGCACGATGCCTTCGAGCAGTTTGGGGCACTCCGCCAAGACGCCGCCGACAACAAGGCGTTGCTCGCCAAGGGCGGCAAGATCACCATGCCGGTGTTTGCCATCGGTGCCGAGAAGTTTTTCGGTAAGAACATGGCCGATCATATGCAGTTCGCCGCCAGCAACGTCACGGGCGGCATCGTGCCCAACTCCGGACACTGGATCATGGAGGAGAATCCACGGGCCACCATCAAGTTGGTTACGGATTTTCTCGCCAAGTAGGCTTGGGCTTCAGACAATCTGACCCCCAGACGAGATCGCCGCACGAGTACGTGAGTTTATGGGTATGCCGAAAGAATCAGTCTAACGAGAAGAAATTGTGGCAACAGCAACGACGCCCGCCCGCCCCCTTTCCCGCCGTTCACACGCGACAGTGCGATGCAAAAGGTGCGCCTCGCTGAAGATGCTTGGAATACTCGCGATCCTGCAAAGTAGCTCTGGCATACACGATCGATTCACGCTGGAGGAACCGATCGGAGTTCATCAACGCACGAATCGAAATCATTGCGTTCCTCTCTCGCAAATGGGCCAAGGAGCAGGACTACAGGCTCATCAAAGAACTGTGGGCTTTTGCCGGGAACCGGATCGCGATACGCTTCGCTTATGAGTGGCACGACGAGTCGGATCGCTGGTATCGCTCCTACGGCAATGAAAACTGGGAATTCAGTGATGATGGGCTCATGGCTTCACGGTATGCATCGATCAACGACCTCCCCATTTTGGAAGACGATCGCAAATACCACTGGGCACTCGGGCGTCGCCCCGGTGACCATCCAGGGTTAAGCGACCTCGGCCTCTAGTTTAACTGTCCTTTAATATCAATGAGGAGTTTCCAAGAGGCAGATATCCTCAATGGGAGGCATCCGATTCAGGGAAAGTGAATTCGGATGACTATCAAGAGCGCGAAGGACTCGCAAGGTTTCCTTCTTAACGCCGACCCTCGCGCGGACTGGGTTCGTTCCCAGTCTACGCAAAGATCAGGTCGGGCAGTTCCAGTGAACTCGGACGGTTGTCAAACATCTAAGCTTCCCTAAAAAAACGATCGCAGCAACAATGTTCAATATTTCCGCATTAATTTCTTCTTCGTGGATCCACTGGATGCAGTGCTTGACCTTACACAGTACCGAAGAAGTGCTGCAGTTCCAAGATGGTCTCCTCGGGACGTTCTTCCTGCAGGAAATGGCCGCAATCGAGACTGCGCCCGGTAACCGTTGAGGTCGCTTTCGCCCGCCAGGTCGCAAGGACGTCCCACAACTGCCCTACGGTGTTTTTTGCCCCCCAAAGGGCGTGAACCGGTGCCACGATCTTATTGCCCGCACGGTCATCCGCTTCATCCATCTCAAGCCCGATATCCGCAGACGCCCTGAAATCCTCGCACCCGGCATGAATCGTCGACGTGCAGCAGAAGCACCGAACATACTCACTCACTGCTTCAGGTGTGAGGGCTCCCGGCGTCTTGTTTAGCCCGCTAAGCATTTCTTCCAGATAATACCGAGGATCGAGTCCAATGAGATGTTCGGGCACGGGCGCCGCCTGGATAAGGAAGAACCACCACATGTACTTCGTCGCAAACTCTTGATTGGTTTGTCGATACATCGTCAGCGTCGGAACGATGTCCATGAGACAAACTTTTTTGATGCTTTTGGGAAAGTCGAGACACATCCGATGGGCGACACGAGCACCCCGATCGTGGGCACCCACAAGGAACTGCTCGTGCCCAAAATGACGCATCGTCTCGACCTGGTCCAACGCCATTGCGCGGAACGAGTAATTGATGTGGCGACCTCCGTCCGCCGGGCGGCTCGAATCCCCGTATCCTCGCAGATCAGGTATGTAGACGGAGAAGCGCTCCGCAAGTCTCGGCGCCACTTTGTGCCAGGTAACGTGGCTTTCAGGATATCCATGCAGAAGCAGCACCGGGGGGCCTTCGCCTTTGTGAAAAACAGGGATGATCGCTCCGCTTGTGCGAACTTCAGTCTGCACAAAGCCGGGAAAAAGCTTCGCCGAGACATCGTTCGATGCCTTCGGTGGCAGTTCGGGCAAAGATATGGGTTTCGTGGCGAGACTCTGCATCGCCTGAGTTTTGCCGGGAATGGTAGATGTCCCAATCAAGGCAGCAGCTGCTGAAAGTTTTAGCATCGCCCGACGGTTCATGGTTGTTGCTGAGTCTTGTTCGCGCATGAAACACCTTCCCGCGAGCCTCCGGTAGACCGTGAAGGTCGCTAATCAAGGCACAGCCTGCCTTACTTCGAAGCTGGATCAATCAACGTCAGATCTGTTGCCGGATCAAGCCGTTTTTGCATCGTTATGGGATCGACCGTCACCATCACTTCCAGCGTCGGAGATGCATATGCGGCAAGAACGTGGCCGGCACGCGTTGTTCCATCTGGGCCGGCCACCGCCATATGCGTATGCACCGCGGGCTTTCCCTGATAGAGCGCGATATCACCGATCATCCCAATCACTTCGTGCTGTCCGTCGATGGGAATCTTCTTATACATTTTGCGTTGGGGATCGAACCACCCCAAGGTTGCTCCACTCACCGCCCCGATCGCGGTGAAATGAGCACTCGTAACTTGATACTTCTCGGCAAACTCCAGCAGCCCGGAAAAAGCCTCGTCTCCCTGGTAGAAGATCACAGCATATTGTTTCGTGGTCTCCCCTGGGTTCAGCAATTGAACCCGCATTTTGGGAGCTTTACCCCTCGGAACAGCTTCCGACGGCGACACATAATCGCTTGCCGTCTCTTGCGAATATCCAAGCATCGTTGTAATCCCGATTAATACCAAAACACAAAGAGTCCTTACGATCGTTTCCCTATCCGCGGCATGGACTTTGGCGGTGTACAACCGTTTTTCGAAAATCACGGTGAGTTCTCCCTAGCAAATTGTCTCCATCTTCGATTGATTCGATGCGATACACACTTGCGATCAGACCAGAAGCACGGAGGCCAAACAATTGGACGATGGTATCGATCGATACCTTCGTATCAGTCGGCGTGACCGGCTCGTCGTTGTCAGCGCTGGTCGGTCGTCACCCTGACGAGCAGCGAATCTGCTGTCGGCAGGCCTTGGTCACCCCACACGGAGGCTGCAGCTCCGGTATCTGATTTGAAGGGAATACGGAGCAAGAATGTCTCAATCTTCGCAATGATCATCGTGGACTCCAAACGTCATCCAATGCGCCGTCTCGGAAAGCGATCCGATGGCTCCTAAGAGTTGCTGTTTCGTGGATCGTCTTTCGAATTGACATACCCCAGCCCAAGCGGGCCCATCCCCGTCACCTGCGTGATGTACTCGCCGGATTTCGCCCAGTGAAAGTGATAAGTGTTGCCGGGCAGAATGATTACCGCGCCGGGCGGGTATGCCACGAGCTTCTCGACATCGAATTGGTCGCCCAAGCCGATGTAGAAGACCCCGGAGATTACCGTATAAATGCGATCTTCGGGGTGCCAGTGCGGCATCAATTTCACGCCATGGGGCGCTTTAACCCTGACCGTGTAGGGTCCTTGCTCCAAGGGATGGCCAACCAAGACTGCCAGGCGCACCTCCGGCGGGAACGCCGCGAACGGCTTCCACTCAATGTCTTCGGCCAGGATTGCTCGGAACGCCGCTTGGCCGGGCTGATGAGGACGCACTGGTTCTTCCAGGACTTCTCGTTTGCGCGATGCTACCTCTGACATAGGCACCTCTCTGCTGGGTGGGGAAGTTCCAATGAATTCGAACACTTGCCAGGCATCCAAAGCTCCCTGGGAAAATCACGGCTGCCCTAAGAACTGATTGCCTAGGCGGCCTCCGTCTGCGACTTGCCGGCCTTCCCGCCGAGGAAGCTCAGCAATTCGGCGTTGACTTCTTCCGCGTTTGTCGACGGGATGCAGTGTGGGCCGTCTTTCACGACCAGCAGGCGCGCCCCTTTGATGAGCTTGGCGGTGCGCAGTCCCGCAGCCGTGATTGGAAGAATGCGGTCGGCATCTCCGTGCATCACCAGCGTGGGCACGTCGATACCGGCCAGGTCTTTGCGGAAATCTTCGTGCCAAGTTGCCACACACGCCAGGCTGGCAGTGGCGGAGGCGCTGGCTGCCACGTTCCAGCTAGCTTGGACGGCTTGTTCGCTGACACGCTTACCGAGCAGCAGGTCGGTGTTGTAGAAATTCTGGAAGAAGCCAGTGAAGAACGCGTAGCGGTCGGCGGCCACGGCTTTCTCAATGCCAGCAAACACACTGGCATCCACGCCTTCGGGATTGTCGGAGGTCTTGAGCAGGTACGGTGGCACACCGGAGATAATCACGGCTTTGCTCACGCCCTGGGAGCCGTATTTTCCGATGTAGCGTGCGACCTCGCCTCCGCCCATCGAAAACCCGACTAAGGTGAAATCGTGCAGCTTGAGCTGGGTGACCAGCTTGTGAAGGTCCTCTGCAAACGTGTCGTAGTTGTAGCCTACGGTCGGCTGGCTCGACTTCCCGAAGCCTCTGCGGTCGTAGGTAATGACCCTGTAACCTGCTTCCAGGAGAACGGGGACTTGCTTCTCCCACGAAGCGCCGCTCAATGGGTATCCGTGGATCAGAACAACCGGTTGGCCCGAGCCATGGTCTTCATAGTAAAGCTCAATGTTGCCTGAATTCTCTTTTCCGACTGTAACGTATGGCATTGCTTTTCTCCTTTTCTCTTGCGATGGATAATTTTGTGATTGGTAGAGTCGTGACCGCGATCAACTACACATTGATCCAGTTTTCGAGCAGACTCTCTGTCGCCACAACATTGACGACGCAGGTGAGCTCGTTATTCATGGCCGTACTTTCTTGGCAGTACTCCATAACACGAGGATGGGCCGCTCCACGAGAGTGCGCAATTGGACTTTCGTATCGGTTCGCCGAAATCAGAATCAGCGTGTCTCACGTGGCGACAAATTCTTTCGAGCGAGGAAGCGTCCGTGACGCCGATTGAGTGTTGATACAAAGGTATCGATCGATACCATCGTCCAATAGATTTGTCTCCTGGCTTCTGGCCCAATCGCAACTGTGCACCGCATCCGAATCGATCGGGAACGGACAACGCACAATCTTCCTAAGGAGAACTCACCATGACTTTCGAAAAAAGTCTGCACACCGCCACAATCCATACCACGGGTAGTTGGAAGGACACTTTCATAAAGCATCCGCTGTTGCGTCTCGTATTCGTCACTTTGCTGGCGGCGCAGGCAGCGCCAAATGCGGCCTGGGCCCAAGTGCAAGCGGCCCCTCCAATTCCCGGCGTCATTGGAAAAGTCCAGTCATTTACTGGCAGCTCACTCGACGTTCAGACACCTTCAGGCGTGGTCCACGTTGATGTCAAGCAGCCCCTCACAACCTACAAGCAGATACCGTCGGATTTGAGTCATGTCACGTCCGCATCTTATGTCGGCGTTGCGTCGACTGAGCAGGCGGATGGAAAAGAAGTGGCGAAGCAGATCATCATATTTCCAGCGGAACTGAGTGGAGCTGCAGAAGGTAGTGTTCTGACCGACCCGCCGGGCGCAACTACTCACAGCAGAATGACCAACGGCTCCGTCTCTCGCCCTGTCGTATCGCACTCACGCATGACAAACGGAACGGTACAGAAAGAAAGCGGCACCAGCCTGGTGGTCCAGTATCAGGACGGCTCTAAGACGATCTCCGTGCCTCCAAATGTTCCAGTGGTGGAAGTCGCACCTGAACAAGTCACATTCGTTGCCGGCGATGTCGTCTATGCGGCGACTGAGAAGCTGCCAAACGGAACACTTATGACGAACAAGATTCTTCTTATCGCTGCAGGCGCGTCTCCCGATACCAAGTAGCAAGGGTTCTGAGCAATGAGCCATTCAACACTTCCTGATTGTGAACCGAACTCTACGAGCACGTTGCCGGAACAGCCGGGCGTGCTCGTCGTCTGGAAACACCATTTCTTGGTGCGCTGGAGTCACTGGCTGAATGTGCTGATCCTTCTTGGCCTCATTCTGAGTGGCATCTCTATTTACTGGGCTTCGCCGATCTATCAACATAAGCCAGATCCGAATACGGGAAACGTCGATGTGGCGGCGGATATTGGAATCTGGATATGCGCCCACGTGCCTGGCTTGCATCACTACAGCAGTCCACCCGACTGGATTTACAACCACATGAGCCTTGGGCCAGGCATGTTGGCATTAGCCCTGCGCCTGCATTGGTTGTGTGCGTATCTGTTCATGCTGAATGGCATTGTGTACGTTGCAGGGCTGGTCAGGGGAGGAGGCTGGCTCTCCTTGCTGCCACGCCGGACCGATCTGCTTGATGCGCTCAGGATGCTCCGATACTACCTCGGTTTTCCCTTCGCTAAACTGACGCGCCGCCAATGGCTGCACCCGCGCTTTAACACAAAGTACAACGCCCTCCAGCGCGCAGCATACTTCTCTGTTCCGGTCGCCGGGTTGCTTTCGGTCGCTACGGGATGGGCGATTCACAAGCCCATGCAGCTGCATTGGCTGGCAGCGGTCTTTGGAGGGTACAACGCAGCGCGTGTCTGGCATTTCTGGCTGATGTGGGTCTACATCCAATTCGTAGTACCGCATGTGATTCTGGTTTTCGCCGACGGGTGGGATACGTTGCGCAGCATGATCGTAGGTTGGTCAACAAGAGTGGAGCGGTCGGAGGTCGTCGCAAATGAATCATAAGGAAAATGGCGACGATTCATTCCAACCGAAAGATATACCTTCGACCGGAATAGGATCGAAACAGGAGACTGCAGAGTTACCAGAGGCTGGTCCCGAAGATGCGAATCCTTCCGTCCCAATAGCCACCGCGAAGCCCGAGGTCGTTGAGGCAACAAAACAACAACTGGCTGCAGATCGATCGCCCTCGCTATCAGCGGGCCCCGAACCGCGAACAGACGAAGCACCTTCATCTGTTGCTGCGAAGCAAGAGATAGCAGAGTTGCCAGAGGTTGGCCCCGAAGATGCGAGTCCTCCCGTCCCAGTGACAGGTCAAAAGCCCGAGACCGCTAAAGCGATCGCACAACAAGCGGATGCAGATGGATCGCCCTCGTTATCAGTGGGCCACGAACCGCGACCAGACGAATCGGCTTCCTCTGTTGCTGTGAAACCTGTCTCTGCGAAAAAGTCGCAAAGCTTCTTTGGAGAGCGACCTCTCCCGGCAATTGAGATGGCTCCCCGGGTCTTGCGTTATCAGAGCCGGCGCGACTTTCTGGTGTTTGGGGCTGGCGCACTCGCAGCGCTTGCAGGCGCTGGATTTCTCCTACCGCAGGAAACGCTGAGTCGCATAAATATTCATCGAAACATGGACTCCCCAGAGAAGGAGTGGTTTTTAAACAGAGCACTGCGCATCGACGATGACGTTGCGGAAGCACTGTACTCGGCGAATCGTAGAGTGCCCACCTACACGAAATCGCAGATTACCTCGCTCAAGAACAACTACAACGGAACTACTCCCGACCCTGGCTATATTCCTGGATGGAAATTGACTCTGGATGGACTCGCTTCTGGCCTGAGCATCTCTCTCGATATTCGGAATCTCCTGACTCGCTTCTCGGTGCATGAGCAGATTACGAGGCTGGTTTGTGTTGAAGGTTGGAGTGCGATCGCGTGGTGGGCTGGTCTGAGATTCGATGATCTGCTTCGCGCCTACCCACCGATGTCGCAAGCGAAATGGGCGCGCGTGGAGTCGTTGGTCAATCTCGATGCCTCGGGGAATCCTGACCCATACTTTATGTCGCTCGACGTGGCGACGGCCCGCCATCCACAGACGCTGCTCGCCACACACTTCAACGGTCAGCCCCTTACCGTGGATCATGGTGCACCGCTCCGTCTGTTGGTGCCGGTGAAACTTGGTTTGAAGAATGTGAAAGCCGTTACCAGGATTACGTATGTCGCGGAAGAGCCAAGAGACTATTGGGCCGAGCGCGGATATTCCCGTTACGATGGAATCTAGCGCCTTTCAAAAATGACAGATTACTTCTCCCATCGCAGCGTGCTGAAGAGAGGTATTTTTTTCGCGGAGACGTATGATCCAAAGGTGTCGATCGACACCATCGTCCAATAGATTCGTCCCCGCATTTCTGGCCTAATCGCAGTTGTGTATTGGATTCCGACCTCTCAAACAAAAGGAATGTATGCCAGAGAAGACCGCTATCGTCACGGGAGCATCGCGTGGTATTGGTGCGTAGACAACTCTGTCGTATGCGAATGGAAGGGATGATGTTATGGCGAAAGTGATCGAATTTTACGTTCCAGATCTCTTTCCAAAAAAGGTGAAGTCGGTACCCCGCAACCAGCGGTGTGAAGTGATCGAGTTTCCCAAGGACAAGGCAGCCGTAGCGAGTAAAACTCCGAAGATTCCCGAACGCGATGAAGGCAACCCTTTCGCTGCTTCTTGGCCTGGATGTTTCTAACTGACTCAGGATAACGCTGGTGTCACAGCAGTTGGGATTGGTAAAAACGACGGCGCTCCAAGAAAGCTTCCGGCCACGCCCGATGCCTGAAAAAGAACTCGGTCCATTTCCAGCCAGAAGATTTTGACCTTTTGACCCGGTGCTCGCGACAAAATCCGCAATCACTTTGGAGCAATCGAACCTCTCCAAACCCTTCCTAGTGAAGATGACCGTATAAGCGATTGAATGCATGGACCCGGGCGGGCAACCCACCGGGTCGGATGGCGACGAGCCAATAACAGCTCTTTCGGAGTTCGGTTGGAGAATTTCTGCTTCGTAATCCGCGACGGTATTATCCGCTGCGGCCGGAACGCAAGTGTGTCCGCGCAACGCCTATTTCTGACTGACACGAACGTATCCCCAATACCATCGTCCAATTGTTTCCCGATCGTACTCCTGTTGTGATGGGCTCATTGCTGCCGAAGAGGCAGGCATGAAGAAGAATCACGCTATTTCGATAAGGAGAAAATATGAGTTTTGCGAACGATCTATCGATTGGGAATCCGCTACGCGGTAACGGATGGAAGAAGTTTTTCGGTCTTACGCTCGTATTAATGGCGACGGCGCTCGTCGCCTCCGCTCAAACGATCACCACGCTCCACAGCTTCACCTTCGACGATGGGGCAAATCCCAACCTTGTCACTCCGACGCAGGGCGACGATGGCAACATTTACGCGACCACGTCCATCGGCGGTTCAAAAGCCGTTAAATGTTTTTGCGGGACAGCCTTCAAAATCACCCCACAGGGCGCCCTGACTTCCTTCAGCCTTGACGGCACCGATGGCGCAATTCCGTATGCGGGCTTGTTGCTGGGCCGCAACGGGCTGTTGTATGGCACGACGACTACCGGGGGCGCTTCAGGGAACGGAGAAGTGTTCCGCTTGAACTCTCAAACGGGAGCTGTCACCGTGCTCCACTCCTTCGCTGGTTCTGACGGTGCCAGCCCAGAGGCACCTCTTACGCTGGGGCCTGGCGGAAAGTATTACGGGACTACCGCCTTTGGTGGAGCCAACAACTTCGGGACGGTGTTCAGCATAACGCCTTCTGGCACCTTCAAATCTCTCCACAGCTTCAGCGGTGCGGGCGAGGGGCAAAACCCCAGCGCGGGACTAGCCCTGGGATCCGATGGCGTTCTTTACGGCGTGACTTATGGCGGAGGCGTCAACGGTTCCGGAACGATCTTCAAGATCACCGCCTCCGGCACCTTCACGAAACTTTCCGACATTGCAGGTTCGGTGGGAAGCCTTCTTCTGGCCGCCGATGGCAATATGTACGGTACGACCGTCGCCGGAGGCGGCATCGCCTCTGGGAGCGTTTTCAAGCTCACCCCGGCGGGCGTCGTAACCGTCTTGCACAGCTTCGACGGTATCGACGGGGATACCCCCGAAGCCGGTTTGCTGCAAGCGAGCGACGGCAAGATATACGGCACGACAGTCTTTGGGGGCCTTCACGGGGAGGGGTCGATCTTCTCCATCACCACCGACGGCACTGTGACTACACTCTACAGTTTCCCTAGTTTCGACCACGTTGATGGAGCGAACCCGTTCGGTCTGATGCAGCACACGGATGGGAAGTTCTATGGCACGACGAGCGAAGGAGGAACCTCCATCAATTGCGACTCCTTCGATTCCATCGGCTGCGGCACGGTGTTCAGCTTAGATCTCGGCCTTCGACCGTTCGTGACATTCGTGGTCCCTAGCGGCAAGGTCGGCTCCGTTATCCAGATTCTGGGCACGGGCCTAACGGGCGCGACTGCCGTCAGCTTCAACGGCGTACCTACGTCCTCCTTCAAGGTAGTTCTGGGTACTTTGATAAAAGCCACGCTTCCCGCGGGTGCGACCACCGGCCCGGTCACCGTCACCACTTCCACCGGAACCTTGACCAGCAATGTGAATTTCACGGTGCTGCCGTAAAGAAGCTGCGAGTCAGAGGCCAGTACTGATTTTCGGGTAGCGGGCTGTTTTGAAAACAGACCACTACCGATTTTCGAAGTCAGTTGACTGGAATCAGACGATGGTCATCAGATTTCGCGCGGTGACCTTTTTTTGAACCTGAAACTATTCGAGGAGGATGCATATGCCGCTCATTCGAGTCGACATGATCGAAGGCCGCAGCCCAGACGAGATCAAGGCGCTGCTGGACGTCACGCATCGCACGCTGGTCTCAGTCTTCAAGATCCCGCAGCGTGATCGGTACCAAATTGTTCACGAGCATCCAGTGTCACACTTCGTCGTGGACGACACCGGACTCGGCATCACGCGGACGCGCAAATGCGTCGTTATCCAAATCACGACAAGGCCCCGGGATCGGGAGGCGAAGGAGAGCTTCTACAACCTGCTCTGCCGCGAGTTGGAGTCGACGTGCGGCATACCGCCGTCCGACGTCGTCGTGTCGATGGTTACGAACTCTGACGAGGATTGGTCCTTCGGGAACGGCCGCGCGCAATTCCTGACGGGAGAGCTTGCCCCTGAACGAAGCGTGGCATGACGATCACCACAAGATTGGAACAGCGTGTTGCCCCAAACTTCGATCGTCCTGAAACCGATGACGTCGGTCTCGCGCGGCGCGCTTGCATCGGCCGTCGCCGAGGCCGGCGGGGTGGTTCTGGACCTATCTTCAGTCCACTGCCGCACCGGACTCTGCTATGACGAAAGCATACATAGTTCCGAGTATCGATGAATACCTGCGTGAGCGTTTGATGCCAGTGGAAGGGGCGATTCCGCACATTCCCGGCATCGAGATGTTTGGGAATTCGATTCCTGCGGGAACTGTGGGTGGTGACCTTTTTGAGTACATCAATTTTCAACAGCGTTACGACATTACTGCACGCGTTCAGCGGGCTCAACGCATATCAAAGGAGTTCTTAGAACCGCTTCCTCCAGGCGTCCCGGTTCGCAATTCGGTAGACGATCACGTGCAATGGCTGCAAGGAACTCCGAGCTACAGACGGGAAATGGAAACCGAGTATAGATTTGCAAGGAGTTCTGAGCAGGTGCGGGTTTCCGAAGACTTGCGCGACCTTTGTTCGACAGCGGGTGTTTTGGTGGTAGACGCGCAAGGACACGGAATAATCTCAGCGAAGATTGCCTCCACGGTACATGACACATTCCACGCTTTGATGCTCACCGAACTCGACCGATACGGAAAAACCACGCCTGAGCTATTCGAGAACATCAATCTGCGGCTGGCACTATCGATCACCGCCCGCAACGCACTGGGAATAGTTGAAAAAGAAAATGCACGGGAAATCGCGACCATGCTTTATGGCGAAGTGCGCCCGGGCGGCCTTTTTCGCTTCGTTAATTTCGGGCATCCTCCACCGTTGGTGTTTTCGGCGGAGTATGGCAGGTTCATGAACATAGATGAAAGCTGCATGGTGCAATTCCTTGCGCTCGGGCTGCAAATTCCCACAGATCACCCGGATCGTAAGAAATACTACTCGATGACCTTGCGCCAAAGAGACTTCAACTGTTCCGATGTCGCCGAAATCACACTGGTGAGTCCGGGAGACATTCTTGTCCTCTATACAGATGGGGTTTACGACGGCAGCGACAAGCAAATGCGCGAGCTACTTGAAACGGTTTTGCGCGAGCACCACCGACGTTCGGCTAGGGAAATCTGCAATGCATTGCTGGATTGCGCGGTGCAGCAAGATAACCATCTTCGCGAGAACGGCGACGAAGCGCTGATCGACGACAAAACAGTGTTTATCGTCAAACGAACTTGAATTAGCCCCCGCTCCACCCGAACCTTGCTCCGCCTGGCGACTGCCACCGATACCAAAGTATCGCCAATACCATCGTCCAATTGTTTCCTTTCCACGGTTCTGTTGTGATGCGCTCATCGCTGCCAAGGAGGCAGACAGACATGAAGAGTAGTCATCTTCTTACTTTGGCGGTATTCGCGTTCTTGGCATTCGCCGCTGCAAATGCAGTAGCACAGCAATCTTCGGCGGGGACGGCGCCCGTCCATGTGGTAGTCACAGTGGAAGCCCACAAAGGTGGGGAAACGCCGGTGATCAACCGTGAAGACGTGATGGTGCATGAAGGGCACGATCGAGACCCGGTGATCGACTGGGTTCCGGCACAGGGCGAACATGCGTTGCTGGAGCTGATGATCATGCTGGACGACGGGTCAAACACCACGCTGGGTACACAGCTCGAGGACCTCCGGAAGTTCATCAACGCCCAGCCGGACACGACGACAATTGGCGTGGCCTATATGAGGGACGGCATTGCGCAAGTCGTACAGAATCCGACCAGCGATCATGCGCTGGCGGCAAAAGCGCTGCGCCTACCGCTGGGAACAAGAGGGGCTAATGGCAGCCCGTATTTTTCTTTCATCGATCTGATGAAGCGCTGGCCCCCGACCACGGCGCGGCGGGCGGTCATCATGGCGACGGACGGAATTGACCGCTTCTACGGCGCCGGCGATCTGCAGGACCCGTACCTGGATGAAGCGATCGACAATGCCTTGCGCGCCGGCATCACAGTTTCGGCGATATACACGCCAGGCGTCGGACATTACGGTCACAGTTATTGGCAGACTTATTGGGGTCAGATTTTTCTTTCGCAACTAGCGGAAGAAACAGGAGGGGAAGCCTATTACATAGGGTTCACGGGGCCGCCGGTGTCGTTCACTCCGTTTCTGGACGACGTGGGAAAACGGCTGGCACACCAGTACCTGCTCACGTTTCTGGCGAAGCCGCAGAAGAAGGCGGGATGGCAGCGAATCCGGCTGATGACAGAGGTGCCGAACACGGACCTGGTCGCTCCGAGGAAGGTGTGGGTGGCGGCGGAGACTCGTGGCGAGTAGTCCTGACGCCGTCCGTGTCTTCAACTGTTTTTAAACCTGTCCGAAATTGACGCCGTTCTTCTGGGTCATGTTTGCGACGATCGCATTATCAGCCGGACGGCCAGCAGCGCAGGCAGAAGATTTTATCGACAGTGAGCTTTGCCCACTCAGATGAGAACCTTCACTCAAAGACGAACAGGTCGGCGCGCCACAATCGCGCTCACTGCGGGAGCTTTCTTCGTAGCGATTGGCTTCGCCTTCTTGTCCTGGCGGCGAGATATCGCCCCCATTGAGCGTCCTACCCCCGCACTTAGGGTGGCCCGTACGTTTTGTTCCGCAGGCAGGGGTTGACTGTCCATAGTAAGAGGAGATGATCTATGTCGCACCACTACTCCGGTCCCGATTTTGGGTTTCCCCACGGGGACGCCCGCCTGGATTTAACCGATCTGTATGCCTTTCCCAAGCCAGGGGACGCTGCCAAGTCGATCCTGATCATGAACGTACACCCGTCCGCCAGCGTGAACCCGCCCGGGCTCACCACCGCCGACCCCTTCGCACGCGAGGCTCTGTACGAACTCAAGATCGACACCGACGGAGATGCCGTCGCCGATATCGCATACCGCGTGCGCTTCTCGGCCACCGAGGGCGGCAAGCTGACCGCGACGTTGCGTCGAGTTGAGGGAATCCAGGCTGCCGGGACGGGCGACGGCGGGCAGGCTATCGTCGAGGGTGCGCCGGTCTCAATCGGTCGAGAGGCACAGGTCACTGACGCGGGCGACTACCGCTTCTTTGCGGGCTGGCGAAGCGATCCCTTCTTCTTCGACACGCAGGGCGCCCTGAACAACCTGCAGTTCACCGGCGAAGATTTCTTTGCTGACAAAGATGTATGCAGCATGGTGATCGAAGTACCCAACTCCGCGCTAGGGCGCCAAAACCTGGGCCTGTGGGCTCGCACGCTGGACGACGTGGGCGGGAGATGGGTTCAGGCGGACCGCGGCGCGCGGCCGCAGCAAGCTGTCTTCCTTACCGGCGCGGAGAACGCTGACTATCTCACCGGTGAGCCGGCGGATGATGCCCGCTTCGTTGCTGTCTTCGCGCACTCGCTGCAACACGCGGGTGGTTATACGCCGGAGGAAGCGAAGCGGGTGGCAGGCACATTGCTGCCGGACATCCTGCCCTACGATCCCAAGCGCCCGGCGTCCTTTCCGAACAATGGCCGAACACTCACTGACGATGCCGTCGATGTCTTCCTTCCTATCCTCACAAATGGGAAGGTGACGGGGGACAAAGTAGGGCCGCACAGCGATCTGCTCGGCGAGTTCCCCTATTTGGGGCATCCGCACAAGGGCTGACAGTGGAGCACAGGTGTCGTGCTTGAAAGGGCAGCCAGGGCGCCTCGGGGAATCCTGCCCCTAACTTTATGTCCCTCGACCTGGCGACGGCCCGCCATCCGCCGACACTGCTCGCCACGCACTTCAACGGTCAACCACTTACTGTGGATCATGGAGCACCTCTCCGCCTGCTGGTGCCCGTAAAACTTGGTTTGAGAATGTGAAGGCCATTACCAAGATTACGTATTTTGCAGAAGAGCCAAAAGACTATTGGGCTGAGCGTGGATATTCCCGCTACGACGGAATCTAACGCCTTTCAACGTGAGAGATTGCTTTTCCCATCGCAGCGTGCTGAAGAGAGCTATCTTTTCGCGGAGACGTATGATCCAAAGGTGGCGATCGATACCATCGTCCAATAGATTCGTCTCCACGTTTCTGGCCTAATCGCAGTTGTGTATTGGATCCGAGCTTTCAAACAAAGGGAATGTATGCCAGAGAAGAAGACAGCGATCGTCACGGAAGCATCGCGTGGTAGCTCTCGGACTGGGGCGGCCAAGACAATGCAAGCGACAGAGAAATACATCGGAAGCGAACCGCGCCTCGAAGTCCGCATCGGCGAAAAGGAAAATCTCGAAATGCAGGACGTTCTCTCGCGCTGCCTGCCGTCCTTTTACAGAAAGGCCTATCGGCACCTGGGCAATGCAGCCGACGCGGAGGATGCGGTTCAGGACGCGCTCCTGTCCGCTTACAAGCACCTCAACCAATTCAAGGGGCAGTCGCAAATGTC
>Ga0210402_10000655_pt1 | contig 38288 bp, 38 predicted proteins | sample IncBWC7MmetaG_FD_161055 | JGI IMG/M metagenome (GOLD analysis project Ga0210402, IMG submission 161055) | Forest soil microbial communities from Barre Woods Harvard Forest LTER site, Petersham, Massachusetts, United States - Inc-BW-C-7-M | ecosystem: Environmental > Terrestrial > Soil >...
TCGTCGACGACTTGATCCGAGTACCGAGCGGCCCTGGCAAGCCCGACGCGCTCCGCGAAGTTCTCGCCGAACCGCCAGACTGCGCCTTCGGTAACTCCATCTGGGATCGGGAAATGCTCGAAATGACCCCGCATCCCTTTGCCATCAACCCAACGCCCAGGCTCGAAGAAATCGCTGAGTCCAGGGGCTGGCGGATTTATCAGCCGAAGAAAGTGGATGAGTAACGTCGCATCTTGTGAGGCAGCGGGACGTCGTCACCGCCGCCGAGACACCGGCGCTGCCATCAAAACCTCAGAGCTTTCCTAACGCAGCCTTCAATGTATCCATCGCCAGATGCCCGGCATGCGAGGACACCTTGGGCAAACCGCCAATCCTGTCTACTAATTGCTCGCGCGTGACGTGCCGCGCTTCTTCTATCGTCCGGCCGCGCACCAGTTCCGTCAGTGCTGACCCGCACGCCATCACGGGCACGCACCCCTTGGCGCGAAAACGAATGACGACAATCCGTCCCGCGTCGACCTTCAATGTGAGGCGAAGCACGTCTCCGCAAACGGGGTTCTGCAACTCCGCCGATAGATCCGGCGATTCGACATCGCCAACGTTCCGCGGATTCTGGAAATGGTCCAGCACCTCAGCCGAATACATGGCGCGATTGTAAATGCCCGCCTCGCGATTCCCTTCCCCTACAATGGAAGACATGCCGGGTTCGCACAGTCCCCATCGAATCGCCTGTCTGCAACCGAGTGCGACCGTGATTCTGGCAAGCGTCGGAGAACTCGACCGGGTCGTGGCTTGTACGAAGTACTGCGGCGAAGTCGTCCCCGAAGTACGGCAACGCGAGTTGCTGATCATCGCCGATTCGTGGACCTCCAAAGCTCACGAGATCCTCGCGGCCGCGCCCGACCTCGTGATCGCAGCAGTTCCCTATCAGCCGGAGTCAGTCGAAGAAATATTAAAAGCCGGCATAAGATTTCTGGGACTCGCTCCGCGCACTCTCGCCGATATCTACACGGACATTGCGGTCATCTCGGCAATCGTCGGCGCGGGCGAGCGGGGCGCGAGCGTGATCGCAGACATGCAGATCGCGATTGAAGACGTCCGTCGCCGGACGTCCGATCTACCGAGGAAACGGGTCTTCTGCGAGGAGTGGGGAAAGCCGTTGATTACCTCACAGCCGTGGGTTCGGGAACTCGTCACTGCAGCCGGTGGTGATTTCATGGGCGATCCCGGCAAACAAATAGCGTCAGATGCCGTGGTCGCCGGAGATCCCGAAGTCATCATCGCCGCCTGGTGCGGAGCAGGCAGCCGGGTCCCTCTCTCCAAGATCATTCGCAACCGGGAGTGGACCAAGACCGCCGCGGCGCAAACCGGGCAGATATACTGCATCTCGGATGAACTTCTGAACACACCGGCGCCGACGCTAATACAAGGTCTGCATGCTCTCGCCGCAGCTCTTCATCCAGAAGTGTTTGTGTCCGCACCCGGGTTACTCTCAATTACTGAGGTGACGCCTGCACCGGACGTCTTTTCGCAAAAGTAGTTTAGGATGGACCTATGCCCTACACTTCCATTGCAGTCTCAGACATCGAGAACCTGTTGAATTCTGCCTTCAGCGTTTCACAAAACAATCTGCCACCGAAGTAATTGAGCAATGCCCGCCCCTGCCCGTTAGGACAGGAAATACTCACCAACCTGCTCGCTGCCTAAGTCTCCTGGCACGCAGCTAAGGTCCCCCACTCTATGAAACGCGTGGTCGCAGCTCTCATCGTTAAAGACGGCAAGATCCTGGCGTGCCAGCGTACGCGTCACCAGGTCATGCCCCTGAAGTGGGAGTTTCCGGGAGGCAAGATAGAAGATGGTGAGCAGCCACGCGACGCCATGCGCCGCGAACTGCAGGAAGAATTGGGAATCGAAGCGGTGGTGGGCGACGAAGTCTCGCGAGTCGTGCACGAATATCCGGGCGGCGGGTCAGTCGAACTACGTTTCTATGTAGTCCGAAGCTACAAGGGGGAAATCGAAAATCGCATTTTCAAGGAAATCCGCTGGGTCAACCGCGCTGGACTAGGCAAACTCGATTTCCTTGAAGCTGACGTAACCGTACTCAAAGACCTCGCAGCTGGAAAACTCGTCTAGCTTTTTCTCCGCGTGCTTTGCGGCCTCTGCGGTTAGAGGCTTTTTGACGTTAGGAAGACTCAACCAGTCCCGCCCCGAAGCGTGTTCCAGACCAGCACCACCGTCAACGCGATCATTACCACCGTCAGCACCCAGGCAACGACGTTATAGGACCGCGTGTTCACGTGCTCTTCCATGATTTCTTTCTTGTTGATCAGTAAGAGCATGAAGACGAGCACAAACGGCAATACGCCTCCATTCACAACCTGCGATAGCACCGACAGCTTGACCAGCGGTACGCCCGGCAACAGAATCACAGCGCCGCCCGCGACGATCAGGATGGTATAGAGCCAGTAAAACGCAGGCGCCTCCGAGAATTTCATGTCCATCCCTGACTCCAGGCCCAACCCTTCGCATACTGTGTAGGCGGTTGAAAGCGGCAGAATCGAGGCCGCGAAGAGCGAGGCATTGAACAAGCCCAGAGCGAACAGAATATAGGCGTAGTCTCCCGCCAAGGGACGCAGGGCCTGCGCGCCATCAGCCGCATCACGAATATCACGGTGGCCGTGCAGATAGAGTGTTGCCGCGCAGGCCACGATAATGAACCAGGCCACCACATCGGTAAACACGCATCCCACGACCACGTCCAACTGCGACGCCTTGTATTGCCGCTTCGTCACTCCCTTTTCGACCACGGACGCCTGCAGATAGAACTGCATCCACGGCGCGATCGTGGTTCCGACAAGTCCAATCACAAGGTAGAGATACGAATCCTGTTTGAACGCCGCCAAGTGAGGAGGTTTAACCGTGGCTGTGATCGCCTCCAGCCAGGCCGGTTTCGCGAGGACACCGGCAAAAATGTAGGTGAGGTAGAAGAACGACGCCGCGAGGAAGACCTTCTCGACTGTCTTATATTGTCCCTTGACCACGATCAGCCACACGATCGCGGCGCAGACCGGAACCGAAATGTAGCGGGAGACGCCGAACAACTCCATGCTGGCCGCAATGCCCGCGAACTCGGTCACCACGTTGCCGAAATTGCAGATCAGAATCCCGATCATCATCAGAAATGTGATCCGCAACCCGTATTCCTCGCGGATCAGATCACTGAGGCCCTTGCCGGTCACCGCGCCCATGCGCGCGCACATCTCCTGCACCACGATCAGGGCGATCGTGATGGGAATCATCGTCCACAGCAGGGCGTGCCCGAACTGTGCGCCGGCCTGCGAATACGTCAGGATGCCGCCGGCATCGTTGTCGACATTCGCGGTAATAAAGCCCGGTCCTACCACCGAAAAAAACAGCAGGATCTGGGTCTTCCAGCGTCTCAGGAATTGCATGCGCGCATTTCACAGGGTTCGAGTTCACAAGAGTGACCAGTCAGGATAAACGCAGTCCCCCGATTCTGAACAGGTGAAAACGCGATCAAGGCGTGAAAACAGTTACGGAAGACGCACGAGTGTCGGCCAGACACTCTTGCCGACCCGTAATGTCAGAGTTTGGCGCGCAGCATGTTGATGACGTCGTCCGGCGTAATTACGCCGACCAGTTGATTGTGCTCGTCCACGACCGGAAGGGTGAGGAGGTTGTACTTGTCGAACAGTTCCGCGAATTCCTTTTCCTTGGCGTCGGCCCGCGAGTAGATCAAGGGCTCCTGATGCAACGCCAGCAACGGAGTATCCGCCTTGGCCATGGCAATTTTGGCAAGAGGCACAGTACCAGAAAGAGTGCCATGCGAGTCGATCAGGAAAATGGTGCTCATACTCTCCATGCGCCCGTCAAAACTCCGCATCGCTTCGATCGCGTCGTGCGCCGTGGCCGCCACCGGTAGCGCAATGTATTCCGTGGTCATACGGCCCGCCGCCGTGTGCTCGCCGAATTCAAGCAGGTCGGCTACTTCCTTCCGTTCCTGCGGCTGCATCTGCACGAGGATTTCTTCCGTGCGGTCGTCAGACAAGTCAGCCAGCAAGTCAGCCGCCGCGTCCGGTTCCATCTCCTCTACAATGTCAGCAGCACGCTCCGAATCCAACGATTCGACGACCGCCTTCTGGAATTTCGGCTCCAGCTCTTCGAGGGCTCCGGCCGCGACTTCTTCGTCCAAAGTCTCAAACACGGCCTCGCGCTCATTGGGAGCCAATTCTTCGACGATGTCCGCGATGTCCGCCGGGTGCAGCTTGGCCAATCTCTCATGCGAAATTTTCAGTTTCACCCGCCGCGCAGGATCGGTTTCAATCAGATCGACAAACTCCCACGGAATCTCGCGCGGTGGAATACGCATCAGCAGGAGGCGGAGCGCTGAAAACGGAATCACGCCCTTGAGCAGGCGCCGGACAGCGCCACGCGCGCCCACATCCACGCCTTCGATCTTCAGAATCAGCCGGCTCTGCGATGTCTCCAGATAGAAATCCACGTCGTTGACACGCACCACCTTGCGCCCGTGGACGTCGATCACCTGCTGGTCCAGAAGGTCGCGGCCCAGAAAGAATTGCCCCTCGCCTCCGCTGAATGGATGCCAGTCGGAAGCCGGCGTAGACGCCCGGACACTCCCGTTAATCACCGAAATCGACCCACACGGCAGGATCCGACTCCCGGAGCGCGTTTTCACAATCAGCGCCGACACTCGCGAGCGGTCTTCCTGGGGAAGCAGAGCCGCCTCGCGCACCCGTCCCACCGTGCTGCCGGTGCAGTCATACACCGCCAGGCCCAGCAATTCGCTCAGGGACAGAGTGCTCACAGCCATCAGCATACTCAAGTGTTCGGACGGAATCCAGAAAACGATGCGCTCCACAACAGTTTTCGTATCGCGCGTTCCAGCCCGAGGCAAACAGGTCCGCTAATGTCCATCCTGTCGGCATCCGTTTCGCTATCGTCATTCTGTTCCCCTGTTGATCGAACGATGATCTGAACCGCGCCGCGCGGATGCATGAACGGAAAGGACCCATGGCATTTCGAACGTTTGCGGTAAGAACCGCGATTTTTGCGTTGGTCGTTTTGTCAGCCCAGGCATGCCCGCTGTCCGCCCAAAATGCCAGTCAGGACGAAATGGACCGCTCCGTCCGGCCCGGAAACGACTTCTACCGCTACGCCAACGGCAACTGGCTGCGTGCCGCGTCGCAAAACGGGCAACCCAGCTACGACAATCGCGCCGTGTTGACCGAGAAGACGAGCCAACGAGTACGCGACCTCGTGCGGGAAGCCGCGACCACCCATCCCCCCAAGGGCAGCATCGCTCAGAAGGTTGGCGACTATTACTCCAGCTTCATGGATGCGTCCGGCATCGAGTCAAAGGGTATGAAACCGCTGGCTGTCGAGATGGCTGCCATCGACGCGATCGCGAACAAGGCATCGTTGTCCGTCTATCTCGGCGGCACTCTGAACACCGAGGTTGACGGGCTAACAGCCAACGCGGACCATGTTTTCGGATTATTTGTGAATCAGGGATTTGAGGACTCGAAACGCAACTACCCCCACCTGCTACAGGGTGGCCTCGGCATGGATCGGGACAGCTACCTTGACCCATCACCCAAGATGGTTGAAGTGCGAGCACAGCATCGGTCTCGCATCGCGACAGTCCTGAAACTGGCGGGCGTGGCCGATTGGGACGCGAAGGCTGAGCGCGTGCTAGCGCTCGAAGTTCGCATGGCGCAAACCTTCGCCCCCGACTCCGATGCCGCCGACGTGTTCAAGCAGAACAACCCGTGGAAGCGCGCAGATTTTGTCATCAAAGCGCCAGGGATGGATTGGGAAGCCTACTTCAAATCGGCAGGAATGGCCGAACAGGCAGATTTTGTTGTCTGGCAGCCGTCGGCTGTAACCGGGATATCGGCGCTCGTGGCGAGTGAGAGCGTCGGTTCATGGAAAGACTATTTCAGGTATCACGTGATCGAACACTATGCGTCCGTGCTTCCCAAGGCTGTGGCTGCGGAGCCCGCCCCCGACCGCGAGAAGGCCGCCATCGCCGCGACGAACGCAGCGTTGGGCCAAGCGGTAGGGCAGCTCTACACGCAACGCTACTTTCCACCTGAAGCCAAGGCGCAGGCACAGGCGATGGTGCGCGACATCATCACGGCGTACCGCGCCCGTATCACGAATCTCAGCTGGATGTCTCCTCAGACCAAGGAAAAGGCGCTGGCCAAGCTGGCCGCTTTTACGATCGGCTTGGGCTACCCAGATAAATGGATCGACTATTCGACACTCGACATCGCGCCTGGCGACGCCTTCGGCAACATGCGCCGCGCGGAAGCCTTTAATCGTGCTCGAAGTCTCGCCCAGCTGAAGCAACCAGCAGACCCGGCCGAGTGGCGAATCGATCCGCAAAGCGTCGGCGCTGTCATCATGTTCAGCCCCAACTCCGAATTTTTCTCAGCTGGTATCCTTCAGCCGCCCTATTTCGACAGTCAGGGGGATGCCGCCTCGAACTACGGATCAGCAGGCGCCGGCATCGCGCACGAAATCAGCCACAGTTTCGACGAACTCGGCAACATCTACGACGCCGAGGGCCGCCTGGGCGATTGGTGGACCACCGAAGACCGAACTGCCTATCACGCAGCGGCGGCGAAGCTGGTGGCGCAATTTGACGCCTACTGCCCGCTGGCCGACCTCTGCGTCAAAGGACAGCAAGTCTTGAGTGAGAACATCGCCGACCTGGCTGGACTGCGCGTGGCGCACGACGCCTACCTCCTGTCATTAAAAGGCAAGCTCGATACCGTGATTGGTGGTCTTTCCGGCGAGCAGCGCTTCTTCCTGGCATTCGCCCAAAGATGGCGCAGGGTTCAGAGCGAGACCGCGTTGCGGAAGCAGATTGCCACCGACACGCATCCGCCCGGAGAGTACCGCAGCGATGGCGTGCGCAACGTCGATGCCTGGTACAAGGCCTACGACATCGCACCCGCCGACCAGCTATATCTAAAACCCGAAGACCGCGTGGGGATCTGGTGACACCGTTGCGTATCGCCTTTGTGGAATGGCCCGAAGCTCTGTCAACGAGTGATGCATCGTGGGCTGAGTTAAAGAACTCCGTCACAACCGCTCGTCCGGATATCCTGCTCACCAATGAACTGCCGTTCGGGTCGTGGCTTGCCGAGAGCCCGGACTTCTCCGTCGACCAGGCTCATCGCAGCCTCCGCGCACATGAAGAAGGACTGGAAGCGCTGGTTGACCTTGGTCTTCCCGCCATCATCTCGTCGCGGCCAGTATGGAATGGAAATCGACTCGCGAACGAGGCGTTCGTGCTTGAAAACGGAACCGTGCGACCCTTGCACCGAAAGCAATATTTTCCCAACGAGCCCGGATGGTTTGAAAGCGAATGGTACGCCGGCGACAGTTCCGGTTTTCACGTGGCCGACGTACTGGGAATCAGGGTTGGCGTGCTTTTGTGTACGGAAGCCATGTTCAACGAACGCGCAAGGGCGTACGGAAGGCAGCAGGTTTCGCTGATCGTGATCCCGCGTGCTTCGGGAGTGAACATTGAATCCTGGAAAATCGCTGGTGCGATGGCATCTCTGGTTGCAGGTGCTTACGTTGTCAGCTCAAACCGGATCGGCCGGGCCAGCGGTGGCACGCGGTTTGGCGGCGGCGGCTACGCCTACGAACCGCATGGACGGCTGCTCGCCGTGTCATCGCTGGCCAGCCCCGTACAGACATTCAAGCTTGACCCCAAATTGCCAACGGCCGCGCAGCGCGAATATCCCTGCTACGTTCCCGAACTGGAACGATCTGAAATCTGAGGACTCGGTCCTCTCCGATCAGGGTGTTGTGGACCGAAAACCCGAACTGACGGCGGTCGGGTATCATCATGCCACGCGAGCCGGACTTCAGGTCTTGCGAGCCCTAATGTTTGACTTTTCCCTCTCCGACAGGCAAACTGCTCCATCGCCCGCTAACCGCTTTCCGGCCAGCAGGATGAGCCGGGCGGTTCTCGGTGCCAGCGGGGCGATTGGACTCAGGAACTGTGCGCCCTATGTCTGGAAACCGCGTCTCCTATACGCTGGACTCAACGCTGGAGACGGTCAACAATGCCGAGGAAACCGCTGGTCGCATGGCCACCGAAGCCGGCTTCGGCGACGAAGACGTTATGAAGATTTCGATGGCGGTGCGCGAAGCCGCCGTCAATGCGGTCATGCACGGGAACGCGTATAACCCGAGCAAGAAAGTTACCTTAGCGTTTGAATTGACCCCGCGCGACCTCGTCATCGTGGTGCGCGACCAAGGCCCAGGATTGGATGCCAGCAAAATTCCAGACCCTTTGGCGCCGGAAAATTTGATGAAGACATCAGGACGCGGCATTTTCCTGATACGCTCGTTCATGGATGTGGTGGAGATCCACCCATCCCAGTCGGGCACCGAACTTAAAATGATTAAGCACGTCCACGGTTCCCCCGCGGACTCCAAGGAGGCTTCCCAGTGACAATGAAGTCCAGTACTCGTCAGGTGGATGGAGTGACGATCGTCGACCTTAGCGGGCGGATTACTCTCGGCGAAGGCAGCGTCGTCCTGCGCGATACGGTGCGCGATCTGCTCTCAAAGGGCCACAAAAAGATCCTGCTGAACCTCGGCGACGTGAACTACATCGATAGCTCCGGCATCGGCGAACTCGTCAGCGCCTTCACTACCGCTAAGAATCAGGGCGGCGAGTTGAAGCTGCTGAACCTCACCAAGAAAGTCCACGACCTGCTGCAGATCACCAAGTTGTACACCGTCTTCGACGTAAAGGACGACGAAGCAGCCGCCGTGAAAGCCTTCGGCAAGTAGCAGCCTCATTCCCGCGACGACACAGACATCGGCGGGCCGGTTTGCAGAACCGGCCCCGCTTTTCCGTTTTGGGACGAACTTCCGGAATTTGCCTGCTTTTCTCCACGATTTTCTGCTCTGCCACCACTCTCCGGCCTACAATCACGGCAACTGGAAGGGATTCACCCGCCAGTCCGTCATGCTTGCTCACGCGGCTCGATTGATCCTGCTCCCTCTTCTCTTGGCCGCGACCGCTTCCGCCTCCGAGTGCGTGGCCTTCTCCGACGCTCACGAACACATTGGCAGCACCCGCTGCGTCAGCGGAAAGATCTTCAACGTAAAAGAGGGCACCCGGGGAGTGACGTTCCTCGACTTCTGCGAAAACTTCGACACCTGCCCCTTCACCGTCGTCGTGTTCGCCGACGATCTGAAACACGTCGGCGACGTACGTCAACTCAAAGGCAGGTCCATCGAAATCAGTGGGAAAGTCGTGCAGTACGACGGCCGCGCGGAAATTGTCCTAAGTCGCCCAAAGCAACTCGGCAAAGACGCCATACTCATCCCACCGCTCCCGAAGAATTATGACGTCGAGCGCCGAGGCAACTTCAGCCCCGGCAAATTCAGAGCGCCGAAACAGAAGACCGCGAAGATTCCGCATAAACAGGGCCACGCCGTAGATATCGAAGACCCCAGCGACAACCCGTGAGCGTGTGGAGCCAGGTCTCTGACCCGCCCGGAACGGGTCAAAGACCCGTCCCCATACACTCAAACCATTCCCTTACGCAAATCCTCCAGCGGATACCTTGTGCCGCGCCATACGATGCCATCGTTCCACAGCGTATGGAACATCGATTTCATCAGGATGTACATGAACAACGCGGTCGCAAGTGGATGGAGAAAAAAATAATAAGGCGGGACGGCGGAAACCCTGGACATCCCCCAATAGATCAGAAAAATACACGCCAACGCCAACGCGTAGGGAATGCGCGTCCATCCGTGCGCCAACCACAGGCCCACGAAGGGCCCGAGGTTGAGAAAGCCGACGCCGATCACGCTGCCCACCGTCCGCCACCACTGAAACATCAGCAAGGCGAAGAAGTTCTTGGTGAGGTTATCGACGATGCCAGACGCGCCCACCGCCCATCGCAGCGATACCAGGTCTTCGCCGAACGCAACGCGCGACGCAAAGCCCGATTCCTTGACGACCTTACCCAGCTTCATGTCGTCGATCACTTCCATGCGCAGCGCGCGATACGTGCCGACCGCGTTGTAGGCCGAGCGGCGGACCAGGTTGAAGGCGCCCACGCCCAGATGATCTTTTGCTTTGGGGTCCGCTACCTTCCACAGGCGATGTCCGAAGACAAATAGCGTCTGGAAGAAAGCCATCATCATTTTCTCGCCCGGAAGTTTCATGATCATCCTCGGCAGCAGTACCAGATGATCCGTCTTTTCCGCTTCCGCATATGCGATGGCGCGCCGCAGCGTGTCGGGTTTGAAGAGTACATCCGCGTCCGTGAACAGCAGCCAGTTCCCGGACGCCTGCTCCGTCGCGGTCCACATAGCGTGGGTTTTGCCCATCCACCCGGGCGGCAATTGCGAAATGTGTATGACCTTCAACTTTGGGGGGGAACCACTCCTGCCCGCTTCCGCCGCGACCGCGTCCATTCGAGCGCCGGTGGAGTCCGTCGACCGGTCGTTCACCGCGATCACTTCGAAATTGGGATAATCGAGCGCAAGCAGCCGCGTGAGTGTTTCGGCAATGTGGGCTTCCTCGTTGCGGGCCGGAACAATGATGCTGACGCGAGAATCAGAGGCAGGACGCTCCCATTCCGGACGGGCAATGTCAGCTACCGTCGGCATACCGAGGGCAGCGTCCACAATACGCGAGAACCAGGCCAGGGCCAGAACAATTCCCGCAATCCAAAGGAACCAGCTCATTCCTATGTGACCACCGCCGCCGTGTCCCGGTTGGCCCCCATCCGGGGAGCAAATTGCATGCCGTAAAACAGGGCAATCGCCGACAACACAAGCGCCACGGCAGTACTGCTGAGTCCAACCTGCAACGACGAATGATCCGCAATCCTTCCGATAATCACGGGCGAAAAAGCATCACCCAGCAAATGGATGACAAAGATGTTAACCGCCAAAGCAAAGGCTCGAATGTGCGGCCCCACCGAATTAATGATGGCCGCGTTGAGCGGGGATGTGTTCAGGAGAAGAAGGAATCCGGCTACCAGGATGGCACCCCACATGGGCCTACCCTTGGCATGCAGCGCAATCAGCATGGTAGGCGCGCCAATCGCCACGCTAAAGGCGGAAATCAGATAGTAGGCGCCCTTAAAGCGCGGCAGGAGTTTGTCCCCAAGCCATCCGCCAAACAATGAGGCGACAATTCCGTCGAACACCAGAATCGCTCCGAACACGAGCCCCGCGTACGATTCGCTATAGCCCCGTTCCCTCTGCAGGAATGTCGGCATCCAAAGCGCAACGCCGCCGATGGCATAGGTCATGAACGCCATTCCTAAAGTTGCCGTCCAGAAAGCCGGGTTGCGGAGAAGTCCCATCACCGACCTCCGCTCCGGCGTTTCAGGAATAGAATCCTGAATTCCGCGCGGAGGCTCCGGCAGGAATGCAATCGCAAGCGCCAGAAGAAGTCCCGGGGCGCCCGCCACATAAAACGGCACCCGCCATCCATAGGCTTGGCCGAGCGGACCACCCGCCAGAAGGCCCAGCGCGGTGCCCACAGGGATGGCCAGATAGAAAATCCCGAGAATTCTTCCCCGCTGGTTCTCAGGAAACAGATCCGCGACCAGCGTTGGCGCGAGAATGCCAAAACTAGCTTCTCCAATTCCGACGATGGCGTGCCGGAAAAGAAGGGTGCCGTAGTCGTGCGTAACAGCCGTTAGCAGCGTAGCCAGACTCCACAGGACGGCTCCGGAAACCACAATCCATTTGCGGGAGAAGCGATCCGCCAACGGCCCCATCACCGGCGCGGCCAGCATGTAAACCCAGAAAAAGGCTGTGGTGACCAACCCGATTTCCGCGTGGCTGCTATGGAATTCATCCTGAATCTGCGTCTGGACAGCGGAAAGGACCGAGCGGTCCATATAGTTCAGCAAATTCAGCGCAGTCAAAAGAAATAGCGCCGTGCGCGGAAAGTAACTTTTGGCGGACATGAATTGCGGAGACTATAGCACGCCCCCGAGGGCGCGCTAGTTGCCCCGACGTGTCCCCCGGGTCCGCGGCCACCGAGCCACCACCACCGTAGAAATCCCGCCCCGCGGACGAAAGTCTCCTTTCACTTCGGCCCACACTGGCTTCGCCCACTTCACCACGTCATTCAGCACCTGATTTACGACGTTCTCCTGAAAAATTCCGAGGTTCCTATACGATTGCAGATACTCCTTGAGCGACTTCAATTCCAGACAAACTCGGTCCGGCACATACCGGATCTCGAGTTTTCCAAAATCAGGCAAGCCCGTTTTTGGACAGACCGAAGTAAACTCCGGATCGTCGATGAGAATTTCGTATCCGGGAAACTGGTTGGGCCAGGTTTCGATTTCGGGGAAACGATGATCCAGACCGGCGCTGGCGTGTTCGTCGGTGTAGCGGCGCGATTTCGGCATAGCAATATTGTACCGAGTCCGCAGCCGCGCCTCCTCAAACATCACAAAACACTGGTGCAAATATGCGACTGGTCGCATCTAAACTGGTAATTCCCTGATGTTGTTTTACCTGTGCTCGGGCCGCGCGAGTGATACATTGAGACTTGCGATTTTCTCCGTATGCCATTGAATGGAAACAGTTCTGCGCGCCAGCCGAGGCGCTGGTGGGTGACGGCCCTTGCCATTGTCGCGACAGTTATCGTGTTTGCTGCCTTCGTGACCCATCGAGACGACTCGATTCCGGTTCGCACCGCGCGGGTCGAGCGCGGGCAAATTCGAAGCCTGATCTCGACGAACGGAAAGATCGAGCCAGTTCAGAATTTTGAGGCCCATTCACCGCTCACAACGAGTGTGCATCGCGTCCTGATCAAGGAAGGTGATGCGGTCAAGAAGGGTCAACTGCTCGTCATCCTCGATGACGCGGATGCTCGTTCGCAGGCAGCCCGTGCGCAGACCCAACTGAAAACAGCGCTCGCCGAGGTGAGCGCCATGGAGCGCGGTGGCAATCAGGAAGAAGTGTTCAGCCTCAATGCACAAATGGTCAAGGCGCATGCGGACCGCGACGCCGCCCAGCGCAATCTGGACGCTCTGAAGAGGCTCCAGCAGCAAGGCGCGGCCACAGCTGGAGAAGTAAAGGCCGCGGAAAACGCTTTGGCAGAGGCCGACGCTCAACTCAATCTGCTTCAACAGAAACAGACGAAGCGCTATTCCAGTCCCGAGATGGCGCGCGTCGAAGCACAACGCCAGGAAGCTCAGGCTGCTTACGATGCCGCGCAGGAAATTCTCGCCAAGGCCAACGTGCGCGCGCCTTTCGATGGCGTCGTCTACTCCCTGCCCGTCCGGCAAGGCGCGTTTGTTGCCAGCGGTGATCTTCTGCTGCAACTTGCCGATCTGAGAAAAGTACAGGTTCGCGCCTTCGTCGATGAACCCGACGTTGGAAAACTGGCGCCCGGTAACCCCATCGAGATCACCTGGGACGCGGTTCCAGGACGGACATGGCAGGCTGTCGTCAACGCAATTCCGTCGACCGTGAAGTTGCGCGGCTCCCGTAACGTTGGCGAAACCATCAGCATCGTAGATAACAAGGACATGAAGCTGTTGCCGAACGTGAATGTGGGAGTCACGATCGTGAATGCCCAGCGCGAAAACGTGCTGGTCGTGCCGCGCGAAGCCGTCCGCATGGATGACAGCAAGCCCTATGTTCTGCAGGTGATCGGCCAAAAGCTCAAGCGGCAGGATGTGGAGACTGCGATCTCCAATCTCACCCAGGTGGAAGTTGTGCGCGGGATCGCTCTCAATGATGTGGTCGCGATCAGTTCCTCGAACGGCAAGCCCATCGGCGACGGCACACAGGTTAAGTACTGAATGATGAATCAGACGTTCCGTTTTATTGCTATTTTATTTCTGATTTCTCTCTGCACGGCTGCACTCGCGGATTCCCCAAAAGACCTGCTACAGGCGGGCCGCGTCGATGACGCGATCACGGCGCTGAACGGACTCATCTCCGCAAACCCAAATGACGCCCAGGCGCTCCATCAACTCTGCCGCGCCTACTTCCAGTATGAAGATTGGGACCGCGCGGAATCGCGCTGCAAGAGGGCGGTCGAGTTGCAGCCCAATAATTCCGGCTACCATCGCTGGCTCGGCCGGATTTATGGACAGAAAGCGGAGCGCGCGAATCCGTTCAGCGCCGCCGGCCTGGCAGTAAAAACACGCGATGAATTCCGCCGTGCCGCCGAACTCGATCCTACGGACGCGAATGCGGGAGTCGATATCGCTGAATATTATCTCGAAGCGCCCGGCATCATAGGCGGCGGCCAGGACAAGGCTCGCGAACAGGCAAGAATGATAGGAAAAATCAGCCCGGGCCAGGAACACTGGGTCTATGCGCGCATCGCGGAAAAAAACAAAGACTACGTCACCGCCGAGCGTGAGTACCGTCAGATGGTTGAAGTGGCCAAGGGAGGCGCGGAAGCATGGCTCAACCTCGGCTTCTTCTACCGCAACCGTAGACGATACGACGAAATGGAGCAGGCATTCGTCAAGATGAATCAGGCGAACATACCCGCGCGCGAAGTCCTGGTCGAGGCGGCAAATTCCTTATTTCACACCGGCCGGGCCTTTTCCTTCGCAGTCGAATTGCTGCGACGCTATTTCGCTGACGGTCCGGTCGAGGAGGCGCCCAGTTTCCAGGCGCATTACCTGCTCGGCCAATTGCTGGAAAAGCAAGGCGACCAATCCGGGGCTGCCGCGGAGTACCGCTCCGCCCTAGCTCTCGCCCGCAACTACCAGCCGGCACGTGAGGCTCTGCGGCGAGTGGCACCGTGATGGCGCTACGGAGTTCGTCCGCCCGGCCCCACAGGCGCTTTCGAGTCGCTGCAACCAATTCCCTGCCGGCCTTCGCCTCTGCGGTCTACAATTTGGGCGTTGCTGCCAGACTGAGGTCTGAACGCTGGTGAAGAGATGAAGCTTCGACTCAACGTGTTCTTGTTTTCGGCGGCGATGTTGTTCGCGACTGCCAGCCGCGCCGAGACGCTTCCGCTCGAGCGTGCCATCCGGCTCGCACTAACGCACAGCACCACGTCGGCGATTGCAGGCGCGGACGTGCAGCACGCCTTTGCGGCCTTCCGCGAGGTTCGAAATTCCTACGTCCCACAACTGATGCTGGGCTCGGGATTGGGATACTCATATGGCTTTCCGTTGACTCTGGAAGGTTCCGCGCCGGCAATTGTGAACGTGGTGGCGCAGAGTACCGTCTTCAATCCCTCGCAGCGCCAGTTTCAAAACGCCGCAAGAACAGAATGGCGCGCCGCACAGTTCCAGGACAAAAGCCAGCGCAATGCCGTGATCCAGGACGTCACCCTTACTTATGCCGAACTCGCCAAATGGGATTCGCGACTCGCCCGTCTGCAAGAAGATCAAGCTGAGGCCACCAGACTGGAGAAGGCGGTCGCGCAACGTTTGCAGGAAGGAATCGATAGCTCCGTCGATTTGAATCGGGCAAAACTCACGGGCGCGCGCGCGCGCCTGCGCATCGCGGAAGCCCGGGGCGCGGCGGACGTGCTGCGGCATCACCTCTTCTTCCTGACTGGCCTTCCGCTTTCTTCGCTCGAGGTCGCAAGCGAGACGATTCCTGCTTTACCTGACGTGAGTCCCGAGGACGACCTCGCCGCCAAGGCAGTGGCAGCAAGTCCGGCCATTCAGTCCGCCGACCAACACGCGCTGGCGGAAATCTTCCGGGCCTCGGGAGAGCATCGCGCTTTGTTGCCGTCCGTCGATTTCGCCGCGCAATATGCGCGCCTGTCGACCTACAACAATTACGACCAGTACTACCGGAAATATCAACCGGACAACGCGACATTCGGTGTCTCCATCCGCATTCCGATTTTCAACGCCTCGCAACGTGCCCGCGCCCAGGGAGCCGATGCCGAAGCCCTGAAGGCAAAGAAGCAGGCCGAGGCTGCTCGCAACGAGGTTTTCGAAGAAACGCTCAAACTGCAACGCTCCGTCGAGCAACTCGCCGCCGCACGGGAAGTGGCACAACTGGAGTATCAACTGGCTCAATCGGGACTCGATGCGGCGCAAACCAGACTCGATGCCGGCACCGGCGCGATCCGCGATCTGGTCGACGCCCGCGGTCAGGCGAGCGAACGCTATCTACTCTTTCAGGACTCTGATTTCGAATATCAGCGCGCCCGCGTCACCCTCCTGAGGGTCACTGGCGATCTGGAAAAGTGGGCCCTTCCGAATCCCGCAAACTAACCCGCGCCGCCCGAGCCCAAATCTCGCATCTTAATGCTGGAGAGCGACGTTCAAGGCCAGTCTATTGTGCTTGGGTGCGCCGCTAAGGCACTCTGCCAGAGAGAGTTCGCAGGATTTTCGGCCTCAAATACGATGTACCTGATTGGTAGACTTAGTCAGAGGAATAGCAGGCCCGGAATGTTAGAATTGAAACACCAACCCATATGCCTTTAAAGACTTTGTTTCTGAATCCGCCTTCGTTTGAAAACTTCGATGGAGGCGCGGGTTCGCGCTGGCCCGCCACGCGCGAAATCGAGTCGTACTGGTACCCCGTCTGGCTCGCCTATCCCACCGGGATGCTCGAAGGCGCACGCCTGCTTGACGCCCCGCCTCACCACATCAGCGCGGAAGAAACCATTCGCATCGCCAAGGACTACGAACTGCTCGTGCTGTTCACCAGCACTCCAGGATTCCCCGGCGACCTCCGCCTGTCGCAGGCGATCAAAGACGCAAACCCGAATATCAAAGTCGCGTTCGTGGGTCCGCACGTCAGCGTATTGCCCGAGAAGTCGCTCCTGGAAAATCCGGTCATCGACGTGGTCTGCCGCAAGGAGTTCGATTACACGATTGTCGAATACGCCAACGGCAAGCCGCTGGACGAGATCCTTGGCCTGTCATACCGCAAAGACGGCAAGATCATGCACAATCCGGACCGTCCTCAGATCGAGAACCTGGACGCGCTTCCGCACGTGACCGACGTCTACAAGCGCGATCTCGACGTGCGCCGCTACAATGTGCCGTTCCTGCTGAATCCGTTCGTCGCCCTCTACACGACGCGCGGATGCCCCGCGCAGTGCACTTTCTGCTTGTGGCCGCAGACGCTCATGGGGCATCCGTGGCGCAAGCGCTCCACCGACGACGTCGCCCGCGAAATGGCCAAGGCCAAAGAGAACTGGCCCTACGTAAAGGAATTTTTCTTCGATGACGACACGTTCAACATCCAGAAAGCACGCACGATCGAACTCTGCGGCAAACTGAAGCCGTTGGGCTTGACGTGGTCCTGCACATCGCGCGTCACCACTGACTACGACACACTCAAAGCCATGAAAGACGCCGGATGCCGACTGCTCATCGTTGGCTTCGAATCCGGTGACCCGCAGATTCTGAAGAACATCAAGAAGGGCGCCACGGTCGAGCGCGCCCGCCAGTTCACCAAGGACTGTCACAAACTGGGGCTCGTGATCCACGGCGATTTCATTCTCGGCCTGCCCGGCGAGACGCGGGAAACCATTCGCCGCACGATCGATTTCGCCAAGGAACTGGACGTCGAAACCATTCAGGTCTCGGTCGCACACGCTTATCCCGGAACCGAACTGCACGAATTCGCTACCAAGAACGGTTTCATGACGCAGGAAAGCAAGATGGTCGACGATGCCGGCCACCAGATGGTGCAGGTCGAATATCCCGGACTACCCGGCGCCGAAGTGATGGAAATGGTTCACAAGTTTTACGACGAATACTATTTCCGCCCGAAAGCGGCCTACCGCATTGTTCGCAAAGCGATCTTCAGCAATTCCGAGCGCAAGCGCCTGTACAAGGAAGCACGGTCGTTCCTGAAGTTGCGCTCGCAGCGCAACAAGTGGGCGAAAGAGAACCACAAGGAAGAAACTCCAGCGGCTGAACCGGCCAAGGCGTAGGGCCGGAGTCGCACCGGCAGTGACCTATCGAAAATACCTCGTCCTGGCCGGAGTAGCGGCCTTCAGCGCGGCCGGCGATTCCCTGCTGGCCCGCGGGATGAAGGATCTGGGGGGCATTTCTCTTGACCACCTCTCCAGCCTGATCGTCGCAATTCTGAACCCATGGGTGGCGTGCGGAATCCTGCTGCTGCTCGCATTCTTCGCGTCTTACATGTCCGCGCTCTCGTGGGCGGACCTCACCTACGTGCTGCCCGCGAGTTCCCTGGGATACGTTCTGGTCGCGCTGGCGGCGCGTTTTCTGTTTCACGAAGCGATCTCACCCGCACGCTGGCTGGGCATTGCCCTGATCACTGCCGGAGTAGGCTTTGTGGCGGCAGGGCCGTCCCACACCACATCTGACAAACGGAGCAAAACAAGCGGCATCGCTTCGCAAGAGGCGCAATCATGAAGGAACTTTATACCTGGGCCGCCATCGGATTAATCGTCATCGCATCATCCGCCGGCGACGTGCTGCTCTCGCGGGCCATGAAGCAGGTGGGTGACGTGAGTGAACTGTGGAAAGACCACGGACTGTTCAAAGTCGTAGAACGGATTCTTTCCACGCCCACTTTCTTTCTAGGCTTGATTGCAATGGGTGGGGCCTTCTACAGCCTGCTCTTCGCGCTCTCCTGGGGAGACCTGAGCCTGGTGGTCCCAGCCTCGGCTTCGCTCACCTTCGTCGCGAACGCCTTCGCAGCACGAATCTTCCTGCATGAGCGAGTCGGGCGACGGCGTCTGTTGGCCGCGTTACTGGTTGCGGGCGGCGTCGCGCTGATGGCGATTTAGGCCCCTGCTGATGGCGGTTCTGAAAACTAGAGTAACTGAAGAAATTACGGCGAATGCAGATAGGGCGTTTTCCTAGCGGGCCGAGCGCATGAAGCCTGTTCCCGGAAGATTGGCGACCAGAAAGTTGGCATTCGATGTACCGGAAACGCGGGCCAGCGATTCGGCCGCCAGATACCCGCTGCGCACAGCGCCCTCCATGGTCGCCGGCCAGCCGGTCGCGACGAAGTCGCCTGCCAGGAAGACCCGCGGCCAGGCTGTTGTCGGCTGGGGACGGTACTGATCTACGCCCGGTCGAGGCGAATAGGTCGCGTGCACTTCCTTGATCACGGTCGACTTCAGAAGTTGCGCTTCTCGAACCGCAGGCAAGAATTCTCCCAGCTCTTTTACAGCCAGCTCAACGATCTCTCCGCGCGATTTCTCGACCAGACTTCGGGAACTACTCACTACCAGTTCCACGTAGCTGCCTTGTCCATTCCCCTGCGCCGCAGTCCCGCGCCGTTCGATCAGTCGCGATTTGTGGAACATCCACTGAATCGTGCGGTCCAGCAAAACAGCGTGATCCAGATCGGTGATCGCCCGATCGAACCATAGATGAATGCCGGTAATCGGAGAGGTCGTAAAGTGGCTTAACAACTCCGCCAGCGGCGTCGCGGTGGGCGAGTCCGGCAACATCTTCGCCAGCACATCGAACGAAACCGCGAGCACCAGATAGTCGAAATTCCGCTCCTGCCCGTTCACTAACACGGCTACTCCAGAGGGCTGTGCTCGAAACGACTCGACTCCGGCACGGAACTGCACGTCTCCGCCGCGCGCGCGAATCGTGTCGCCGGCCGCGTTGTACAGTTCAGTAAGCGGAACCGTCGGCACGCCCATCCGCCCGGCGGCGGCCGACTTCATGAACGATTCGCGAATCACCTGCGCGGCGTATGGCACCGACATGTGATCCAGATCTTCGTTCAGTGCGCTGACCAGAATCGTCTTCCAGAATCGTTCAATGGCCCGACCGGTTTGTCCGTGTCGCTTCAACCACGAGAGAAACGTCTCGCCGTGTTCCTCCGGAGTAGCTGGAACCAGCGCAGCCATCGCTCGTCCAATGGCAATTTTGTCGGCCATGTTCAAGCAATGGGCTCGTAGAAACGACGGTCCAGCATGAAGGGGCGCCGGCAAACCCGAAGGCCGAATTACCGATGCGCGCCCACCCGGTTCCAGAAACGTGAGTCTGTCATACCAGCGAATCTTGTCTTCGACTCCGGAGCGGCGGTAGAGATCGATGAGGTTCGTGCAGCATCCGAGCAGCACGTGCTGGCAGTTGTCCACGATTTCGCCTGTGCCGGGATGCTGGTAGGAAGAGGCGCGTCCCCCGAGATAAGGACGGCGCTCGAACAGCGTCACGCGGAATCCGGCGGTCGAAAGCGCGCATCCGGCGGCCAGTCCAGCCAGACCGCCTCCGGCGATCGCAACGGTGGAACCTTGGGGCGGAGAAGAAGTCATCACAACAGGCGCTTCACGTATCCTTTGCCGAGGATGGCGAGCTTTTCCCGAACCGTGAGGCTGACGCGTTCGGTGAACACGTCGTATTGTTTCGCTGCGATTTTTTCGAGCAGCCGCCGGTAGATCGTGATGAGCACCCAAAGCGCGGGCTGGCTGTCTTCGTTGACCATGTGGATCAACTCCTCGCCCGCCCGATAGCCGTCGCGCGCGCGATCGGCTTCTTTCGCCAGCAGCGGACGAATGCGCGCTACGTCCGGAGCGGCAAAGTCAGCGGCGGTGAGCCCAAACTCGGACAGATCCTCCTCCGGAAAATAGAGCCGGCCCATGCCAACGTCTTCTCTCACATCGCGAATGATATTGGTGAGCTGAAATGCCAGCCCGCATTGTTCGGCAAGTTTTTCAGCCGCCGGATCGCGATACCCAAAAATCCGTATGCACGCCAGTCCCACGACCGATGCAACGCCGTAGCAGTACTGTTGCAACTCGTCGAACGTCCGGTAACGGGGAGCCAACATGCCGGCCGCGGGCTCGGCATTGGGTTCTTGCTCTACATCGGCCGCAGTTCCGTAGGCCAGTTGATCCAGCAGTCCGATCGGAATCTGGAAGCGGCGCTGCGTATCGGCCAGTGCGAGCAGGAGCGCATCGTCGGTCGGATAGCCGGCAAGTGCCCGATGGACTGCGTCCAGCCAATCTGCCAGCTTGGTGCGGCGTTCGTGAAAACTAAGAGTGTTGTCGTCAGTGATGTCATCGCAGCGCCGCATGAATGCGTACAGAGCACTCAGCGAATTGCGCTTGGGTCGAGGCAGGACCGCGAAACCGTAATAAAAATTCTTGGCCGCCGACCGCGCCGTATGACGGCAAACCGAATATGCAACATCGAGTTGTGACGGCGTCGGCACGAATTGGACGGGCGCATTTCCCACGGCCGCGCTCATAGTACCTTCCCCAATGCCGCCCGCGCCACCAGAGCCAGTTTGCGAGCCTTGGAGATCGACGGGCGCCGCCCAAGAACGGCAAAATCCTGCCGCTCAATGGCGTTCAGGATTTCCAGTCCGCCGCGGCTGAAAAGTTCGATGTCGATTGCCAGTTCGCGGCTGATCTTCGAGGGCAAAGCTAATCCTTGCGCAAACCACTCCCGCGCCCGTGCTACCTCAAAGCGCATCATTTCGCAAAACGCCGGGCTATTGTCGGCGTCGCGGATTTCCGGTTCGCTCACGCCAAACCGGCGCAGATCTTCGAGCGGAAGGTAGATCCGTCCCTTGGCGTAGTCTGTGCTCACGTCCTGCCAGAAATTTGCCAACTGTAGCGCCGTGCACGTGTAGTCGGAAAGGCGCTGGCGTTCCGGATCGCTGTATCCGCCCAGATACAAAACCAGATGGCCAACGGGATTGGCCGAATAACGGCAGTAACTGAGAAGATCCTGAAAAGTTGGGAACCGCGTGACCGTCTGGTCTTGTCGAAACGCCGTCAGCAGGTCAGCGAACTCCTGCTTGGGAATCTGGAACTTCTGAACGGTCTCCGCGAGCGCGACAAATACGGGGTGCCGCGGGCTTCCCCTGTAGCATGCGTCCAACTCGCCTTCCCACTCGTCCAGCAGGCGTAGCGACGTGGCGGGTTCACCCACTTCGTCGCCCAGATCGTCAGAAATCCGGCAGTACGCATACACGTTAAAGAAATCTTGACGCAGGCGAGCCGGCAGAAACCAGGTCGCGACCGAAAAATTTTCGTAGTGCGACCGCGCCAGGAGCTGGCAGTAGGCGCGGGATTGCTCAAGCGACGGCGCTACTTCCGGAATCGCGTACTCGCGCGGAAGCGCACTCCACCCTGTAGAAGGCGGAGCGGTCGCGAGATGGGCAGTGCTGGTCATTCAGTTTTAAGTTCTTAACCACAGAGGACACCAGAGAGTAGGTAATCGGCTCAACATGCGACAACTGCCCTAGTGTCCGGGAATAATGGCAGTCTTAATATCGCCGTTGCGATTCAGCATGTGACGCAGGACGTCATGCAGTCGCGAAAGCGGCGCTTCGCCCGTGATGTAGTCCGTGCCGCGCACTTTCCTCTCGGTTATCAATCCAAACGCCCGGCGAACCGTCTCCGGCGTGTGATGGAACGTGGCCTTCAGGGTAATTTCGGAGTAGTGCAAACGGTTGGTGTCGAGCTGCACCTTGGTTCCGGAAGCGCAGCCTCCGAAGAAATTTACGGTGCCGCCCTTGCGCACCATCTGCACCGCCCACTCCCATGCTTCGGGACGGCCCACGGCCTCGACCACCACATCCGACCCGCGCTTTTCCGCCGTAAGAGCGCGCACGGCATCGATCGGATCGCCAACCTGCCCGATCTGTACGACTTCCTGCGCGCCTTTACGCCGCGCGAGGGCAACCTGCGAGTCGCGCTTGACCACCGCAATCACGTTGCAGCCGATCGCCTTGGCAACCTGCACGAACATCAGTCCGATTGGACCTCCACCGATCACAGTAACGGTGTCGCCAATTTCGACGCCTGTCTCGTGCAGTCCGCGCAAGACGCACGCCAGCGGCTCCGTCATGGCCGCGTCTTCAAAGCTGACCTTAGCCGGAACAACCAGCATGTTGGTCTCAACAATGCGCTTCGGAATGCGTATGTACTCCGCGTACGCCCCGTTGTTGAAGAGGAGGTCCTCGCAAAGATTTCCCTGATGCTTGGAGCAATAGAAACACAGCCCGCAAGGAGCGGAGTTGAGCGCGACGACACGCATCCCCTTCTTGAAACCGCGGACCCCCGGCCCGACTTCCTCGATGGTGCCCGCCAGTTCGTGGCCGAACAGCGCGGGAGGCACGATCATGCGCGCGTGATAGCCGCGCTGGTACACCTTCAAATCCGTGCCGCAGGTGAGCGCGACCTGCACTTTCACCAGCACTTCGCCATCGCCAACGCGCGGGATGGGCACTCGTTCAATCTTGATGTCTTCTTTGCCGTAAAGAACGGCGGCTGTCATTTTGCCATTCACAATGAACGTCCTTTCCACGCGCTGCCCGGTTGGATCACGATTTTCATCGAATCCGGTTGGGGGTGAGCGGCACGATGGAGCGCTTCCACGCTTTCGTCCAGTGGGTAGCGGTGGCTGATCAGTTGTTCCAGGTCCATTTCGCGATTCATCACAAACTGCACCGATTGCTCCTGCAACTCGACCGAAGCACTGTAGGAACCCAGCAGTGTCTTCTCATCCACGCAAACTGCCGCCGGATCGATCATCGCTTCCCCGCGTACCGTCTGCGCAAACAACAAGACACGTCCTCCGGGCCGCGTTGCGTCCATCGCCGGCCGGATCAGGCCACTCCCAGCAACCGCCAGGATGACTGCATCCGCGCCTCGTCCTTCGGTCAATTCCCGCACAGTACGAACCGTATCCGCCTGCGATGCGTCTATGTTCTGGTCCAATCCGAGTCTTGTAGATATTGTAAGCCTCGCCGGATACAAATCGGAAGTTATCACCCGAGCCCCCGCCCGTTTGGCCAGGACCGCCAGGATTAGCCCAATCGGGCCTTGCCCGATCACAAGAACCGTCTCTCCCGGCTCCAGGCGGAGCGTTTCGATCCCTTTCATGCAGGTGTTAACGGGCTCGACGAAGCACGCCTGTTCGAAACTGACATCAGCTGGGATCGCTACCGTACCCTTCTCAACGATCCAGTCCATCACACGCACATACTCTGCAAATCCGCCGCCCGAAGGCTCGAATCCGGCGGTGCAGCCTACTTTCTTGTATGTCTCGCACTGCGCGAAGGTTTTGGCGCGGCAGTAGAAACATTCGCGACACGGAATGTGATGGAACACCATCACGCGGTCGCCGACGCTAAACTTCCGTACACCCTCGCCGACGCGCGCTACGACTCCTGACGTCTCGTGCCCAAAGATTCGTGGCGCCGAGTGCGATCCGGTTGCAATCTTCTTCAGATCGGTCCCGCAGATGCCACACGTGTGTACCCGAACGAGAATCTCGCCTCGCCCAATCTCGGGTACAGGCACTCCTTCCAGCCGCACGTCATTCACGCCGCGATAGACGGCGGCCTTCATGGTGGACGGAATGGTCATCGTTTCGGCCACTTCAATCGGGTTTGAAAGAGTTCCCGGCATGCGGCTTATGGCTTGGTGTTCGTGAGCTGTACGGTCACGTCCATTTGATTCACATAAGCCTTATCGGGGATCAAACGTTTCACGTCTTTTACCTGGATCACGCAGTAAAACTGTTCAACCTTGAAGACGCGTTGCGTTTTGAGCACGGTCTTCGCGTAGGGCTTGGCGTCCAGCCACCAGACCTGCTGCGTGTCCCGGCTCAGATCTTGTGACGTCGGCAGAATGTTGTCATAAATCTTATGATGCAGATCCGCCATCCGAACGAACCACCCCACAACTCTGGTGTCACCGGTGGGAATGTCGGGAGCGAAGCGGAGGATGTAACGCGGATTACCCTGCGCGTCCAGCACCTTGTATTCCGGTTTGGGGTGCTCTGGAGTCAGGCTTACGTCGAACGTCTGTTCGGTAATCTTGGTAGGCCCTTTCTTGAAGGACTCGGTGTAAACGGTCTTCGCGTCCTCGGCGACACACACAGCCGCGCCCATCATCAGTCCAACCACCAACAATGCCAATGTCCAGCGAATCACATTCCTCCTAGCCAAGGTGCTCGGGTAGCTCGGGCATCTTTGGCGCTGTTCGGATGGCTGCGCTACGATTCTGCACCGCTCACATACCGCTCTAAGGCCGCGCACAGCGCCTGGCTCGCTCGCGCACTGTTGTGAGCCAGCATAATCGTCGTCCCCCAAAGCCACGGCCGCATCGCCAAATGTAAAGCGAATTGCGCCGTACGAAAACCGCCGTTGGGCTCGACAAACTTTTCAAGCGGTGGCATCACAAAATCGGCCTCGTCGGACACAACTTTCAGAGCGCCGAACTGGACCCCGCGAAGTTCCGCCCCCTGGGCCACGGCGGCTGCTTCCATATCCACTGCCGCGGCAGCGTACGCGGCGCGCAATTTTTCCTTTTGCTCGCGCCCCGCTACCGCGCTAAAACTTACCAGCGTTCCCAATCCCGATCCAGTGTCCGTTCGAGCACCGTCACTCCCGTTGATTACCATTCGCGGCGCAATCACTTCACCCACCCGCAGTGCCGGATCCAGCGCTCCGGCAAAACCAACGGACAATACCTCAGACGGCCGAAACACCTGAATTATGGCCTCGGTTGCCCGCCGCGCGGATTCCGCGCCGATTCCGCCACAGATTACCGCGGCATTTCCATTTTCAATTTCAAAGAGCCGGTAGCGGCGGTCACCATGTTCAATCCTACGGACCTGCCACTTTCGGACCAGCGGCGCCACTTCCCGTTCAAGCGCTGCGACGAGCGCAATCCTACGCATATCCGTTGGCGCGAAACCACTCTACCGAGCGCCGCAAAGCCGCATCTACCGGAACCGCAAGCCAGCCCAACTCCTGCTCAGCTTTCGCCGAGGTAACGAACATCTTCTTGCGCCCCATGCGGACCGCGTCAATCGTAGCGCGCGGCTCCTTGCCCAGGATTCGTCCGGTCACGGTCTCATCGACTACTCCCGCCGCCAGCGCGAAAACATACGGCAACTTCACTTTGGGCGATGGCAATCCTGTGATCGCCGCCAACCGATCGAGAATCGCCTTCAGTGTAAGATTCTCTCCGCCCAGAATGTAGCGCTCTCCCGCTCTGCCCTTTTCCAAAGCCTGAATATGCCCGCGTGCGCACTCGGTCGCGTCGACCAGGTTCAGACCGGTGTCGACGTAGGCTGGGAACTTCTTCTTGAGGAAGTCGACCACGATTCGCCCGGTCGGAGTCGGCTTAAGATCGCGTTCGCCAATCGGGGTAGTCGGATTCACAACGACAACGTCCACTCCGGATCTCGCAGCCTCAAACGCAACTTGTTCCGCCATGAACTTTGACCGCTTGTAGGGCCCTATCATTTCCGCCAGCGACACTGGACTGCTTTCGTCCGCCAGCGCGCCATTCGAAGCAAAGCCCATCGTCGCTACGCTGGATGTATAGACAATACGCCGGACACCCTGCCTGTGCGCAGCCTCAATCAGACTCCGCGTACCTTCCACGTTCGAGCGGTACATCTGCTCGGGATCGCGAACCCACAGCCGATAATCGGCCGCCACATGAAATAGCGAGTCGCATCCGGCCAGCGCCTTTTCAAAGGACCTGACGTCGCGGAGATCGCCTTCAACCCGTTCCGTGTGCAAATCCGCAACATTGCGCAAATCGCTGGAAGTGCGCACCAGCAGCCGTAAACGCGCGCCCTGTTCCGCCAGAACGCGAGCCACATGGCTGCCAAGAAATCCGGTCGCACCGGTGATAAAAGCGAGCATTTAGCATTTAGCACTTAGCATTGAGCTAACCCTACGACCAGGATGATCGAGGTTGGCCAAATGCTAAGTGCTAAATGCTAAGCGCTGGTCTTCATCACCTTCGCGTACGTCGTCAATGCAATCAGAGGGAAATACTGGCGATATAGGTGGTAGGCCAGATAGAACACGCGCGGAAAACCGGTTCCGGTGAACAGCGGTTCGTCCCACGCTCCATCTTTTTTCTGCGTGCGCAGCAGATATGCTACGCCGCGCGCCACCGAATCGCTGCGCGTGTCGCCAGCCGCCAACAGGCCCATGATCGCCCACGCGGTTTGCGACGGAGTGCTGTCGCCGGTGCCTCGTAGACTCGGATCGTCATACGATCCCACGGTCTCGCCCCATCCGCCGTCGGAGTTCTGAACCATGCGCAACCACTCCGCGGCCTGCTGCACCATCGGTTCGTGATTGTCGACGGCCATCGCCTCCAGTCCACGCAAAACCAGCGCGGTACCGTAGATGTAGTTCACGCCCCATCGGCCGAACCAACTGCCATCCGGCTCCTGCTCGGCGCGGATAAACTTCAAAGCCTTCTTCACCGCCGGATGATTCTTGTCATACCCGTAGGTCGCGAGGCACTCCAGAATCCGTCCCGTGATGTCGACCGTCGCCGGGTCGAGCATCGCGTTGTGATCGGCAAACGGCGCGTACTGAAACACCATGCGATCGTTGTCTTTGTCGAACGACGCCCATCCGCCGTTTTTGCACTGCATAGATAGAACCCAGTCAATCGCCCGTTGCACGGACTCGCGCTGATAACGCCCATTCGGATGTTCCGCGCGACTCAACGCCAGACACACCATGGCGGTGTCGTCGACGTCGGGATAGAACTCGTTGTTGAATTCGAAGTACCAGCCGCCGGGCTGCCCCTTGGGATTCTTAATCTTCCAATCGCCAACCGTTCGCACCTGTTTCTGAAGAATCCAGTCCGCGCATTTCACCATCCGTGGATCGTTCGCCGGAACGCCCGCTTCTCCCATCGCGAACAGGGCGTACGCCGTGTCCCATACCGGAGACATACAGGGCTGCATGCGGAACGTGTCGCCTTCTTCAATGCCCAGCTTCTCGAACTCGTCGGACGCCCGAATCACCTGCGGATCGTCGACCGAATACCCTAGGCATCGCAGCGCGATGATCGCGTTCATCATCGACGGATAAATCGCGCCCAGACCGTCGCTCATCTCGAAGTGGTCAAGCATCCATTTTTCCGCTTTGCGAAGTGCAATCGTCCGCAACGGGCGTATATGCACTCGTTCGAACCAGTGGGTCAAACGGTCGAGAACCAGAAAGAAGTTACGCCAGGAAAACAGCTTCTTGTCCCAATGCAGATGCATCCGGGACTTGTCGCGGCCGCCCACGAATAATTCCTCCACGCCCATGTCGTCGGGAATTTTCTTGAACGGCTTTTTCGCGTAGCAGATCGAAAGCGGCACTAGGATGGCGCGCGACCACGAAGAAATTTCGTAGATATTGAACCAGAACCAGTTCGGAAACAGCACGATCTCTGGTGGGATCGCCGGAACCGCGTCGTAATCGTACTGTCCGAAAAAGCAGAGATAGATTTTGGTGAAGGTATTGACCTCAGTCACTCCACCCATTTCCAAAATTTTCCTACGCGCGTTCGCCAGCACAGGATGATCGGCCTTGAAGCCGGCCAGCTTCAATCCAAAGTAGGCCTTCACTGAAGCCGAAATGTTCGACGGCCCGCCCGCGTAGATACTCCAGCCACCATCCACATTCTGATGATTCAGGATGTAACGCGCCGCTTTTTCGAAGCGTTCCTGGGTTCCGGTTCCGAAAAGAGTGTGCAGCAGGATGTAGTCGGACTCGAGCGTGGTGTCGGCTTCCAGCTCGCCGCACCAATAGCCTTCTTCGTGCTGTTGGGAAAAAAGGAATTTACGAGCGCCGTCAATGCCCACTGCGACCCGGCTCATCAGGTCGTCGATCTTGCCGAATCGCATCTGCGGCGCGGAGGCCGAACTCGAGGGGGAGTATTCGTCCATTAGGACTCCATGGCGGCGCTCGCTGGGGCCGCGGCAATGGCTTCAACGATCTCCGGGGGCAGTCCGAAACGGACGTTCTCCGGCATGATCTCCAGTTCCTGAATGTTGTTGAAACCCTGCGTCCCCAGGTATCTGACAACCTGCTCCACCAGATGTTCCGGAGCGGAAGCACCGGCCGTCAAAGCAACTGTTTTCACACCCACCAGCCACTCCGGCCGGATATCGCGGTCATTGTCGATGAGATGCGCATCAGTGCGTAAAGCGCGCGCTACTTCCACGAGCCGCTTGGAATTGGAACTGTTGTCCGATCCCACGACCAACAACAAATCTGCGTCGGATGCGACATGCTTGACCGCCACCTGGCGGTTTTCAGTCGCGTAGCAGATATCCTGTGCCGCCGGTCCCTTGATGTTGGGGAACTTCCTGCGCAACGCGCCGATGATATCGCGCGTCTCGTCGAGGCTCAGCGTGGTTTGCGTCAGATAAGCCACGCGATTGGGATCGGGCACGGTTACCGACTCCACTTCCGCTGGCGACCCGACCACCTGGGTGACGGTCGGCGCCTCACCCAGAGTTCCAATGACTTCATCGTGATCGCGGTGTCCGATCAGAATCAGTGAATACCCTTCGCGCGCGAACTTTACGGCCTCGACGTGAACCTTGGTCACAAGCGGGCAGGTGGCATCAATCACGCGCAACTTCCGCAGCTTGCTCTTCTGCCGAACCTCGGGAGAAACACCGTGCGCGCTGTAAATCACCCGCTCGCCCTCGGGAACCTGGCTGACGCTGTCGACGAAAATCGCGCCCTTTTGCTGGAGTTCCTCCACGACAAAGCGGTTGTGGACGATCTCCTTCCGCACGTAGATCGGCGGCCCGAATGCTTCAAGCGCAATCCGGACAATGTCGATGGCCCGCACCACTCCGGCGCAGAATCCACGCGGTTTCAGCAGTAGTAACGTCTTACTCTCAGACAATGCAATTCTCCCACTTCTGTAAGGTTACACGTTTCCCTTAGATGATTGTTTATAGGGTATCGAAAACGGCACTCCCGGTCAATGTAAGCCTTTGATAGGGCTGGAATTAGCAGCGAATGGGGATTCGCGGCAGTGAATGGAGTCAGGGCTCACCAAAGCCGTTGGGCGCCTGCCTCGGCTCTCCAGAACGAGAACGGCAGGATAGCAAGCGTAACCCAAGTCACCCGTTGGCCTTGATCATCTGCTCCGCATGCTTCCGCGAGGTATCGGTCAGCTTGGCCCCTGATAGCATCCGCGCCACTTCTTCGGTGCGCTCGTCACCCGTGATTAGACGGACCGTAGTCTTGGTTCTGCCCGAGGATGCGCGTTTTTCAATGACGTAGTGCTGATCTGCAAAGGTTGCGATCTGCGGCAGGTGCGTCACGCACAGTACCTGATTGCCCTTCGATAGCGCCTTCAGTTTCTTGCCAACCGCTTCGGCGGCTCGTCCGCCGATTCCCGTGTCGATTTCGTCAAATACGAGCGTTCTTTGCGCCGCCGTCTTTTTCGCGGGCGAGGGCGCCCGCGCCACACTTGCGCCTGATTCCACGCTGGCCTTCAGCGCGAGCATGACGCGTGACAATTCTCCGCCCGAGGCAATCTCCTCCATGGGACGCATCGTTTCGCCCGCGTTGGTCGCGATTTGATAAGACACCTGATTGATTCCGGAGGGCGTCCAGCGCCCTTCCGTCTGGTTCTCTTCCACCGTGATCCGGAAACTCGCGCGCATCGCCAGATCGTTGACTTCAACCTCGACCAGCTTTTCGAGCTTGCGTGCCGCGTCCGACCGTTTGCGGGAAACACCTCGCGCCGCCTTCTGGTATTCGGCGGCAGCCACAGCCAACTGGGCTCTTAGATCGCGCAGCACCTCGTCCTTGTTTTCCATTTCGTCCAGTTTGCGCCGGACCTCTTCCCCAAACGCAATGGCCTCCGCCAGCGTCGGACCGTACTTCCGTTTCAGCCGGTCGATCTGCGAGAGCCGATCTTCAAGTTCCGCCAGCCGTTCAGGGGAAGCCTGAATCCCGCCGGCGTAGTCGCGGAGAGTTGCGCCGACATCTTCCACGGCAATACGTGCCGATTCCAGCGCCGCCAGCGCCTCCTGAAACCTGGGCTCAAAACGGGCCAACTCCTCGACATGTTTTTGGGCCGCGCGCAAGCTCGACGAAGTGGAAGCGTTGCCTTCATAGAGAAGGTCGAACGCATTGATCGCTGCGCCGTAGATCTTCTCCGCATTCGCAAGAACGCGTTTTTCGGTCGCCAGGCGTTCGTCCTCGTCCGGCTGGAGCGCGGCCTCCTCGATCTCGCGGCTTTGGAAAGTCCACAAATCCAGCAGCCGCATCCGATCCTGCTCGTCGCGCTCTAACTCCGCGATCCGGCCATGGATTTGCTTCCAACCGGCAAACGCATTGGCCACGCCATCGAGGTCGATCCCGGCGTACGCATCCAGGAGCGCCTGCCGCGCGGCGGCATCGAAGTGCGTAATCGATTCATTCTGTGCATGGATGACGGCGAGATGTGGAGCGATCTGTTTGAGTACTGCAACGGTGGCTGGCTGGTTGTTGATGAAGACACGCCCTTTGCCGCCGGAAGCGATCTCGCGGCGCAGGATCAAAGAGGCGTCCTCGGCATCCAGACCGTTACTCTCGAGCACCTGCCCGATTGCGGCGAGTGCCGCGCCCTCGCTCTCGAAAACGGCCGATACCACAGCCCGGTCCGCGCCGGTACGGACAACCTCGGAAGAAGCCTTATCGCCCAGCAGTAATCCGAGTGCGTCGATCAGGATCGACTTCCCCGCCCCGGTTTCACCGGTCAGCAGGTTCAGGCCCGCGGCGAATTCGACCACCACGTTGTCGATGACCGCGTAATTTTCGAGTCGGAGTTCGCTCAGCACAGGTCTGGGATTCGGAAATCAGGCGCAGCATAGCACACACAGCGACCAGGGGCCTCGCGGGTTACCTCTTCCCATTTTGGCAGGGAAAACTGCCCTTCTGATTTTGCCTTCCTGGATGACTTTCCAAGAAGATCAAGTTCGCCATGAACTCTTTCCCCAGAATGGCGCTCTTTTTATTGACTTTGACTTGGCCGCTGGTTACCGCGGGAGCGCAGCAACTCGACTGCCAGCCCTGCAACGACCACTATGGCCGCGTTCAGGTCGGCACTTCTGTCCAGCGTATCGTCACATTGCAAAACGTGGGCACGAAATCGTTGCGCATTCGTGGCGCGTCCACCAGTGGCGCCGCATTCGCCATCGGAAGCTTTAAGCTTCCCGTGGATTTGGGCGCGGGAAAAACGGTTAAGATGCCAGTCGTCTTCGATCCCACCACCACTGGCAAGAACACAGGTACGGTCACCATTACCAGCAACGCCAAGAATCCCAAGTTTGCGTTCGACGTAGCCGGCGTGGGCGTATCCACGGCCAAAACCCAACTGAACATCAGCCCCGCCAGCCTTGATTTTGGCAACGTTACGGTGGGATCCAGCTCGACGTTGTCCATCACACTTTCCGCGACCGGAGGAACGGTGACCGTCTCCGGCCTCCAGTCGAATAGTCCCGAATACACGCTTCCCGGCTTGAATCTGCCTCTCACCGTCGCCGTCGGACAAAATGTCACAGTAACCGTCCAATTCGCACCCAACGCATCGGGTACTGCTGCCGGCAAATTGACTCTGACCAGCAGTGCCGACAATTCCCCAGGCACCGTTTCGCTCACCGGCGTGGGAGTGGCAGCGGGATCGCACAGTGCAGACCTCACCTGGAACCCGAGCAACGATCCGGTGATCGGGTACAACGTCTACCGCGGCACCAAGAGAGGCGGACCGTATTCGCAGATCAACGGCGTCCTGGATGCCTCCACCGACTATACGGACAGCGGAGTGAGCGGGGGGGCTACATATTTCTACGTTGTAACCGCGGTCAACGCCTTGGATCAGGAAAGCGCTCCTTCGAATGAAGTAAAGGTTGTGATTCCAAGCCCGTAGGACAGTGCGCGATGTTCGTTCGCGTCCGCGAGCCTTTTACTCACGACCGACGACCCGCCCAACCGCCGCTCGGGATTGACATTGACCGACCCGGTACCCCGTCCATCACCCCGGCGGCGCTGTTCTATAATCTCGGGAAGGACTCTCCAAAACCCATGCATTCTTTCCCTGTCCTTGCATTATTTGCCGGCGGCGAGATCGTCGATCTTATTCTTGAGACCGGCCCGGTCGCCAAGTTTGTCCTTCTGCTTCTGATCGTTTTCAGCGTGGTTTCCTGGGCCGTAATCCTTTCCAAGTGGCGATTGATCAGCCGTGCCCGTACGCAGAGTGGGCGCTTCGTGCGTTCCTTTCGTAAAGCCCAGCGCATGGCGGACGTGGCCTCAGCGGCCGACCAGTTCCGTCCCAGTCCGCTGGTCGACGTATTTGAGGGCGCAGTCATGGAATTCAAGCGTCAAATGGGATCGACGGGCGCTATCCACAATCTTCCGGCCATCCAGCGCTCGATGCAGATTGCATCATCGGAAGGCATCACGCGTCTGGAACGCAACCTTCCGTGGCTGGCAATCACGGGTGCGGTCACGCCCTTCATCGGCCTCTTCGGAACCGTGTGGGGCATCATTGACGCGTTTCACGGACTCGGCACTGCCGGCGCCGCGACGCTGCGCGCCGTCGCTCCCGGAATTTCGGAAGCGCTCATCACCACCGCCGCCGGCCTCGCCGCCGCGATTCCGGCAGTCATTGCCTACAACCTGATCATCGGCTCGATCCGCGAACTGGCTGCTCGCAACGACGACTTCTCCCTCGAAATGCTGAACCTGGTCGAACGCCAGACTCCACAGCCAGCAGAGGCGCGCCGCTAATGGCCTTCACCAACAACAACGGGCGCACCCAGACGGCGTTGTCCGAAATCAACGTCACGCCCCTGGTGGATGTCGTCCTCGTGCTGCTGATCATTTTCATGGTGACAGCGCCGGTATTGCAGTCCGGGATCGAAGTGAGCGTGCCCCACACGCGAACGGTGAAGGAAATCACGGAAGAGCGACTGGTCATCAGCATCGATAAATCGCAGAAAGTTTATTTTGGCAACGATCCGATCAACATCAACCAGATCGCGGCCACCTTGAAAAAGCGAATTCGCGATCCGCAGCATCAGGCTATTTACCTGCGCTCCGATGAAGCGGTGCCGTTCGGCGCTTTTGCGACGGTCATGGACGCCGTCAAGTCCGCCGGCATTGGCAACGTGAGCATCGTGACACAGCCCATCGATTCCCATGGCGGCAAGCGCTAACATTTACGACGAGCGGAGCCAACTCAACCGGCCGCTGGCCTGGTCCGCCGGACTGCATCTTGGATTCTTCACTTTCGTCATCCTGTACGCCATGTTCGTCCACAGCTTCCGCGGCGAAGGCTGGGGCAGCGGAGGTGGCGGCGACGCCATGGGTGCCACGCTGGTCACGTCCGTTCCGCTTCCCGCCAGCGCAGCGGAAACAACGAATGTGCTGGCTACGGAATCAAAGGGTCTGTCGAAGTCGGAACCAAAGGCGCAGGAGCAGACGCCTCCGGAAGCGGTCGCGATCCCGGATAAAAATACGAAGATCAAACCCAAGCCGGTGACGAGCGCCGCAAAAAAGAAGCCGGAGCCGGAACCCGAAGACACGAATCAGATTCCCTACGGCGAAGGCGGCCCCGTCAGCGGGCCATACAGCATGTTCAACGCGGGCGGTGCGAAGGGCGCCTTCGGCTTCACAGGTGGCGGCGGAGATTTCGGCAGTCGATTTTCGTACTATGTTCAAGCAGTGCAGCGCAGAGTCAGCGAGAACTGGCTGAAATATGAGATTGATCCGCGGATCACGCAAGCCAATCGCGTATACCTGACTTTCGACATCGATCGCGAAGGTTCACCGAAGAATGTGCAGATCGAGCAATCGAGCGGCGTTCCATCGCTGGACGTATCGGCCGTCCGGGCCATCCAGCGCATTGATACTTTTGGACCGTTGCCACCCGAGTACTCAGGAAATAAAGTCTCGGTAGAGTTCTGGTTTGATTACAAGAGGTAGTGGTAGCTGCAGCCGCGAAGCGGCGGAAGATTATAGCCCACGGCGCAAGCCGTGGGTCAGTTCGCACATTGATTAAGCCCCGAAGGGGCGAAAGGAATCATGGAGTCGTCATTGCGCAACCTGGCTCAATACAAACACCGTCGGATTCTTGCCGTCCTCGTACCATTGCTCCTTGTCGCCGCCCAGGGCTCGGCCCAGGACTGGATCCGCACCGGCACCGGCCTCGGCGTCGATAAAGTCCGCCTCGCTGCGGCCGACTTCAAACCGGCGACGTCCGATGCAAAAAACGTCGACCTGTTGAAGACGTTCAACGACACTCTCTTCAACGATCTCGACAATGCCGGAATTTTCGATCTGGTCTCGAAGAGCTTCAATCCTCTTCAGGTGCCCGGGCAGCCGACCGAACTCAACACCAAAGACTGGAACTCGCCTCCGCCCAACGCATCGATGCTCGCGTTTGGCAATCTGGGCGTGACCGCCGACAAAGTGCAGGTGCAAGGCTGGCTCTATGACGTCAAAAGCACCACCACGACGCCTCAAGTGCTCGGCAAGCAATACAACGACAACGCGACCGCCGACGCCGTCCGAGTGATCGCCCACAAGTTTGCTGATGAAATCATCTTTCGCCTCGGCGGCGGAATCGCGGGCATCGCCGAAAGTAAGATTTATTTCGTCAGCAACCGGAGTGGCACCAAAGAAATCTGGGTCATGGACTACGACGGCGCGAACCAGCACGCCCTCACCCACCTGGGCACAATTGCGCTCTCGCCGCGGATCTCGCCCGACGGATCGCGGCTGGCCTTCAGCGCGAACACCAAGAGCGAATGGGACATCACCATGTATTCGGTCGAACTCGGCCGCATGGTCAGCTTCCCGCGCTTTGGCGGGATGAATTTCTCCCCTTCCTGGTCCCCCGATGGCGCGAAGCTCGCAATCTCGTCCTCGCGCAATGGCTACCCCAATATTTTCTCGATGGATGCCTCGGGCAGCAACTTGAAACGCCTGACTTCGGGGCAGGGACCGGACATCTCGCCGACGTGGAACCGCAAAACCGGAGCGCAGATTGCATTCGTCAGTGGACGCACAGGCCTGCCGCAGATCTTCACCATGGAAGCCGACGGCACCAACGTGCAGCGCCTCACCGACCAGGGCTATGCCGTGTCGCCAAACTGGTCGCCCAACGGCCAATTCCTCACTTTTTCGTGGATGCGCAAGTACGGCCCCGGCGAGCCCGGCTCGAACGATCTCTACCTGATGGACATCGCTAGCAAGCAGTGGGTGCAACTCACTCACGATGCCGGACGCAATGATTCGCCCTGCTGGTCGCCCGACGGGCGGCACATCGTCTTCCAATCGCATCGAACCGGCACCGACCAGATTTTTTCCATGCTGGCCGACGGCACCAACGTGAAGCAGTTAACCTTCAACGGCAACAACTCGCAACCGAATTGGAGTTGGAAGTAAGGAACCTGACTAGCCACGTCTGCCGAGTGGCGATCAATTGCAGGCGGTCGAGCACGGGCATACTATTTTACCGACGAGGTGAATCACTCGATGAAACGATGGTCTTCGCTGGTATTCATTCTGAGCGTCCTTCTCCTGGTAGCGTCCTGCGCGAAGAAAGTTGCGCCGCCACCTCCTCCGCCGCCTCCGGCCGCTCCAGCGCCAACGGCATCTCTGTCGGCCAATCCGAACAGCGTCGACAAGGGCCAGGCTACAACGCTGACCTGGCAGACCACGAACGCAACGGACGTCAGCATTGACGGGATTGGTCCGGTGGAGACCAGCGGTTCGCGCGCGGTCACGCCGACCGATTCCACAACCTATCGCCTGACCGCGAAAGGCGCGGGCGGCACGCAGGACGCCACCGCGCGTGTAACGGTCAATGCACCACCACCGCCACCACCTGCTCCTTCCCTGTCGGATCAACAACTCTTCGCGCAGAACGTGAAGGATATCTACTTCGAGTACGACAAGGGGGACATCCGCCCCGATCAGCAAGCCACGTTAAAGGCGGACGCGGCGTTCCTGCAACAGCATCCCAACATCCGCATCACGATCGAGGGACACTGTGATGAACGCGGCTCCACCGAATACAACCTCGCGTTGGGCACCAACCGCGCCGACTCGGTAAAGAACGCATTGGTGCAAGGCGGAGTAAGCGGCGATCGCATCAAGACGATCAGCTACGGTAAGGAAAAACCGTTCTGCACTGAATCCAATGAATCCTGCTGGCAGCAGAATCGCGTCGGACACTTTGTGTATGAACAGTAACGGGAGGGCACGGCTTCAGCCGCGCCGCCCAAGTCAAAATAGACATGGGCTTTAGCCCCAGGGCGGCTGCGGCCGCCCTTTATTTTCAGGGTTCGGCCCGCTGGACACTGCCACGAGTTTTGACATCCAATAGGTTAACTATGAAATCGCATCGCATCATCCCTGTTCTCGTTCTGACCCTCACCCTCGGACTCGCGCCCGCCTACGGCGCCAGCAAGGAAATCATCCAGCTGCAAACGCAGGTCGACCAACTGCAGCAACAGATGACGCAGATGAAGCAATCCTTCGACGAGCGCATGGGCGTGATGAAGAACCTCGTCGAGCAGAACACCGACGTCGCCAACAAGGTAAATGCCAGCCTCAAAGACGTTCAAACCCTGATCAACAAGCAGCAGCAGGATCGCGGTGCGCAAGTCGACCAGATCTCGGGACAAGTCCAGGCCCTCAACGACACTATGGACGAAATCAAAGTCCGCCTGGCCAAGGTGAGCAAGCAGCTGGAGGACATGCAGTCCGCGCAGCAGTCGCTGGCGGCGTCCCAGGCGCAGCAGCAACAACAGGCGCAGGCCATGGCGCAAGCTCCGCCGCCGGACGTCCTCTACAACAATGCTCTGCGCGACTACAACGGGGGCAAGGCGGATCTCGCGTCCCAAGAGCTGAACGACTACATCAAGTTCTATCCGAATACCGATCTGGCCGGAAACGCCTACTTCTACCTTGCCGAAATGCAGTATCGGGCCGGAAACTTCCCGAAGGCAATCGAACAATACGACCTCGTTCTCCAGAATTTTCCGAGCGGCAACAAAGCCGCCGCCGCGCAACTGAAAAAGGGTTTCGCCCTGATCGAACTGGGAAAAGACGACGAAGGCATGCAGGAACTGCGCCATGTCATCCAGCGCTATCCCAAGAGCAACGAGGCCACGCAGGCCCGCGAGCGACTCAGAAAGGCAGGACCAACGCCAAAGTCCAGGTAGGAGTCCCTCCTCCAGCCGCGATATCTCAGAGCACGCTTAACCCCGCTTGAGCATCCTGAGAACCATGGCTTGAATGTCTGAGCGTCATGCGTTGCGGTAAGCAAGACTTAGGGCGGCGTTGACTGGGTGCTCCGACTATCGTTACTACTCGGCTTGCTGTTCCTCCCACTCATGTGCATGCCCACTCGCCTGCGCCATTTGTCGATCCACCATCGCGACTCGGACGCGACCGGGCAGGCGTGTTCCTGCAAAAATAGGGGTGGGAGCGGAGGCTGGTCGAAATTAAAGCTGTCCAGCATGTTGTTGGCTTTCGAATCCCTCTCGGTG
>Ga0210402_10000656_pt1 | contig 38205 bp, 32 predicted proteins | sample IncBWC7MmetaG_FD_161055 | JGI IMG/M metagenome (GOLD analysis project Ga0210402, IMG submission 161055) | Forest soil microbial communities from Barre Woods Harvard Forest LTER site, Petersham, Massachusetts, United States - Inc-BW-C-7-M | ecosystem: Environmental > Terrestrial > Soil >...
GGCCCGAGTTCCGTCAGCAAATTGGCGCGGCCGCTGGCCATGTCGCTGCCGGCTGTCATGCAGCATCTGGCGGTGCTCGAGGATTCGGGTCTGGTGCGCTCCCGGAAAGTCGGACGTGTACGTACTTGCCGGATCGAGCCCAAGGCGCTCAGCCTGGCGGAACATTGGATCAATCAACGGCTCGGCCTCGAGATGGCACGCATTCGGCAGTCGGAGGGTTCGGATTCATGAAGCACCGAAAGACGGGGGAATTTCTGCTGCCCGCGCAGTGTCCGCAAGCCGGCCGGGAACGCATGATTCTGCCACAGCCGATTGCACTGATAGGCAGGAGTAAAGAAAGTCCGGAGCGGGCCATGCTGCAGCACATGCGGCAGACCGGTGCGGTCTTCATGATGGGACAGAATCCCGAGCTCCCGGTCATGCCGGAGCGGCCCACGCTGCTGGATTTTTTTCACTACCGCTTCTCTGACGTTGCCTTCATGCACCTGCTGCAGTGCGCGAAGCTTGCTTTGGACGCGGGCCAGGAGGAAAAGGTCGTGCTCGCCTGCCTGCTGCACGACGTTGCCAACGGCGCGCTGCTGCGTACCGATCACGGCTACTGGGGCGCGCAAATGATCGCCCCGTATGTCAGTGAGGAGATTGCCTGGGCGGTGAAGTACCATCAGGCGCTGCGCTACTTCGCAGACGAGTCGGTCGGCTTCAAGTATCCGGATGCATACCTCGCGTTTTTCGGAACGGACTACCGGCCGTTCGAGTATTTATGCAGCGCGCACGAGGAGGCGCGCAATCACCGGTGGTACATGACCTCGCGGCTGATCACCATCTACGACGTCTACAGCTTCCAGGACGACTGGGACGTCGATCCCAATCAGTTCACCGACATCATCGGCCGGCATTTCAAGCAACCCAAAGAGGGCTTGGGCTTCGACAACTCGCCGGTGGCGCATATGTGGCGGACCATGATCTGGCCGCACAACTTCCTGTAGCGGCGGAATCGCCCCAGATCATCCCGCGGTGGTGGGTTTGTCCAGTTTGTCTTGCGTCTTGGTATCAAAATCGCTGGCGTCATGACGTTCGTGCAACTGGTCCACAGGTTCGCCCCAGGCGCAGTTGACCTTCCTGCCTCGCTGCACGGCGGGGCGCATGGCGATGGCGTCGGTCCAGCGCTGGACATTTGAGTATTCCTGCACCTGCAGAAATTCGCCCGCCCCGTAGGCCCGGCCCTTTGCCAAGCCGCCGTACCAGGGCCACACCGCCATATCGGCGATTGTATAGTCGGCGCCCGCCAGGTACTCGCTCTCAGCCAGCCGTCGATCGAGAACATCGAGCTGGCGCTTCACTTCCATTGCAAACCGATCGATCGCGTATTCGATCTTCGTCGGCGCGTAGGCGTAGAAGTGCCCGAATCCACCGCCGAGGTACGGCGCGCTGCCCATCTGCCAGAACAGCCAGGACAGGCATTCGGCGCGGGCCGCCGCTTCGGTCGGCAGGAACGCGCCGAACTTCTCCGCCAGGTACAGCAAAATCGACCCGGACTCGAACACCCGGATTGGCGTCGCTTGGCCGCGGTCCATGAGCGCGGGGATCTTGGAATTTGGGTTCACGGCCACGAAACCGCTGCTGAATTGATCGCCTTCGATGATGCGGATCAACCAAGCGTCGTACTCCGCGCCGCGAAACCCTCGCGCCAGCAGCTCTTCGAGCATCACGGTGACTTTCACACCGTTGGGCGTTGCCAGGGAATAAAGCTGCAGCGGATGCCGGCCGACCGGCAGTTCCTTGTCATGCGTCGGTCCGGCGGTCGGACGATTGATGTTGGCGAACCGGCCGCCATTTTCCTTGTTCCATTTCCAGATTTTCGGCGGTGTATATGGGGTCGAGTCGTTCATTCCCTGAGGCTCCTGTACCTACCCCGTCATTATCGACGATCAACCCGGCGCCGGGGCATTCACATTCGTTTCAAGGAATTATCACGCTTGAAAAGCACGCGCGGCCAACCGTGGGTTGACCGCGCGTGCCTAGCGTCTCGAGCGAGAGCGGCTTATTGATCACCGAGATGCAAAAGTAGCGCCTGATCGTTCTCCTTCGTCGCGTTTTCGAGCGACACCACCATCTCACCGAGCGCCGGCGTGAGTGCAAACTCCGTCGGGTCGATGGCGATCGGCACGCTTGCTCTGGCGCCTGGCGCCAGAGCAACGAATGCACCGGTGCTGATGGAATTGTTGAACGCGTTGAACTTGGCAGCGCTGGTGATCACGTCCACATTGCCCGTGATCAGGTCGGTGGTCTGTACCGTGTAACTGAAGCGCGGGTTCGCACTCGTTATACCTACGTCCGCCGCGACCAGCGGCAGCAGCACGGTGGAACCATCCGTCGGCGCCGTGGCAAGAAATTCCAGAACGCCCGAGCCCGTCGCGAGGTTGAACACCGCAACCACCATCTCACCGTTGAAACTACCTGTGGTCAAAAACCCGAGGTCGACGGCTTCGACATCGTAATCCGGAATACCGTCGCCGTTGACATCAAGGAACAGGTCATACACGGTGGTGACCGGATTTGACGTCCGGGCGAAGGTGTTCACGGCGAACTGCAGTATCTGCCCGAGGTTGGGATCGCCGAATGACTGCACGCCTGCGGCCCGCAGCCCGATCGAACCGAGGCTCCTGTGGTCACCGCGCAGACCCCATGCGTAGAAGTCGGCCGTCCCCGTCACTGCTCTTGAGCCATTGGAAAGCGCGACTGTTCCCGTCGAATGCTCTGATAAGCCGCCCCGGAGCCGCGCATCAACAAGCGAGCGGGCGCGCGCCACCAGATAATACGGCACGCTCAATGCAACTCCGTTGTTGCCGCTCGTCGGCGTCAGAACAATCTGCCCCTGCACTTGGCGGAACGCGCTGGAATCGCCGGCGGTTGCCACCGGTACCGTCAATTTGAAGTGTAGCGTCTCGTGATCGTGTCCCGACACGTTGACAGAGGTCGAGTCCGTGCTGGCCGTATGCGGCGAACCCGGACCTTGTACCACCGACACCGCGAAACTCGCCGGCGAGCCGCTGTGGTTTTCCAGAGTGATCCGCTCGTCGTCCTTAAAGTCCCGAGTGAACTCGGCCACACCGAAGCTCACGCTCGGCGATCCGTCGTCGGCGCGCGCAATCACCGACGTTTGGGTAGCGGCGAAGGGCTGCACCAGCCCATTGCCGCCGAGCTGCGGCGAATAGCCGACGAGCTTCGTGGCATCCGCGGTATTGACCAGCGCCGCCGACACCTCCTCGGCCGACCAGTGCGGATGGGCCTGGACCGCCAGTGCGGCACTGCCGGCGACGTGCGGCGTGGCCATCGACGTGCCGGACTCAAACAGCCCCTGGTTGCCCGTGCCCATCGCCGTCGAGAAAACACTGACGCCGGGCGCCGAGATATTGGGCTTCAGATGCCCGTCACTTGAACGCGGCCCCCCGGAACTGAACGAGGCAAATTGCCGGAAGGTTGGATTGGCAATCGTGGTACTGGCGAAAGTTGTCGACGCAGCCGCTTTCAAAGCTGCGCCATCGCCGGCGGCGGCTGAGGGGCCCTGGACACCGAGGAACGGAATCGTGACCGTGAAGGCCATGCCGTTATCCGGGTCGGAATTGATCGGCCCTTCGTACGGTGGATAACCCGCCGAGGTGTTGATCATTGCCACCGCTGCGGCGCCGGCCTGCTGGCCGAAAATTGCGCGCGCGACGCGCGCGCACGTGCCGCGCGCTGTGACCACGAGCTTACCGGTGACTCCCGCGGCGGTGTACTCGGCCGGGTCGCAGCCCAGCGAAACGCCGGCATGTCCCGTCCCTTTGGTATCCGGCAGCACGACCACGGCCAGAGAACCGTTGCCTGCGGGAATCCCGTTGGCGTCAAGCGCCACGATGCTGCCGCTCGGCGACAGCGTAAGCGTTTCGCCGGGGAAAGAGTCGTGCGAATCCATCGCGGCGACGCTGATGGCCTTGTCTCCCGAGCCCGGATCGGACGTGACGTAGGGAATCGGGCCAGAATTGCCCGAAGCGGCGGCGACCACGATTCCCGATTCCACCGCGTTCTCCGACGCCTCGGCATCGGCGTCGTCCTCGGTGCCAAAGTCCGCGCCGAGCGACATGCTGATCACCTGCATATTGTTGGCAACCGCCCAGTCGATCGCATCCACCACGACGTTGGTCGAACCGGCGCAACCGAACACGCGCACGGCATATAGATCCGCGAGCGGCGCCACACCGGGTCCAATCGTGAACGCTTGGCTCGGCGTGGTCGCATCGTATGGCCCCTTGAAGGTTGCACCCGCCGAGGTCACGCCGAATCCGGTGGCGGTTCCCGACGTGTGGCTGCCATGACCATTGCAGTCGAGCGGATTCGGGTCGGGAACCGGCATGCTGCCGGCGACGTTTGCATTGTAGGCATCACCGACCAGGTCGATACCACCCTTGACTTTGGGCGCGTTCGGACCGAAAAGCGCAGGATCGGCCGGTTTCGTACTGTTGGCGAACGCCGTCTGCCACGCGCTTACCGTACCCGGACCACCGAAATTCGCATGCGTGTAGTCAACACCCGTGTCAATGACGGCGACCCGGACATGCTCGCCGTGCAGTCCTGGCGGACCTTGCCACGCCAGCGGCGCGCCGATGAACGGCACGCTGTGCGCGTTGTTGAGGGAATAGGTTCGCACCTGCTTGACCTGCACCACGCCCGGCAGTGCGGCAAACGATTTGATCTGATCCGGTGTTCCTTGGACCTTGATTCCGTTGATCGCATGCTGGAAGCGGGCCATTACCTTGCCGCCCATGGCTTCGATGGCCGGCACGATTGCATCCTGCTGGCTGCGCAGGGCGGTTTGGATGGCCAACCGATCCGCCTCGGCGAGCTGCTTGTCGGGCATGCGGCCGCGGACCACGGCCACTGGGTCGCCCGCCATCTTCAAGATGACCGTTTGCGAGCGTTGAGTGAGCGGCGCGCCTGGTATTGGAGTACCCGTGATCCTTGACAGATGCGGCCGGGCGGACTGGGCGCTGGCGCTGGTCGCGATCAGCGCTACGGCCAGAACAGCGAGCGCGGTGCTCAGAAGAAAACGAAACGGTTGGCCAGCTCGCGATCGAATACTCATGGATGCGGTCCCCTTTGATGTGTTTCTGGCGGTCAGGAGATCCTTGTCAAGGATCTCGCTCACTATTTCATCGACAAGTGCGCAAGCCTAAGCCTAATGGAAGAACTCAACCATTATTATTTGGAGCTTCTGGCATTATGTAACGCGGTTTTGGGCCTATATATGTTTTATGCTGGCACGCGTGACCATCCTTCGGTCGTCAGCCCGTTCTCGTCAATCCGGGGTGAGATCTTCGTGCGTTACCGGTTGCACGCCGCTGCAACAATGGTTTATAGATAGTTCCGTCGGTTTCGAGAGGTTCGTTGCACTATGCCGACATTCGATATCCTGCGTCGCGAGCCAGACATCCGTTCCTTCAAGCAAGGCGAGACGATCTTCAAAAAGGGGGATCCGGGCGATTGCATGTTCGCAGTCATCGAAGGCGCCGTGGAGATCAACCTGGGAAGCACGGTGCTCGAACGCGTGGCTGCCGCCGGCGTATTCGGTGAAATGGCGCTTATCGATCAACAGCCCCGCAGCGCCACGGCGGTGGCCGCCGTTGATTGCAGCCTCGCCGTCATCAACGAAAAAAGATTCCTGCGCCTGGTTGAACAGACGCCGAAATTCGCGCTGCATGTGATGCAAGTGATTTCGGAACGCCTACGGCGCGCGAACTCGCACTAGCGCGCCTCCAGATACACGTGGTATAGCCCGAGCAGCCCGTAGCCCTTCGCCAGCGGCATACGGCCTATGTATTGCATTGCCAGCCCATCGGCCCCGGTGGCTGCGGCCACGGCCGCGAAAGCGCTGCTGGCGTAGACCTGGCCTGGCGGGGTGATCGGCTCGATGCGCGCCGTGCGGCTGGTGTGGGGTCCGGTATACAGCGGTGAGGCGGTGACCGGATTGAGTCCGCAGTAGACCGGCCCGCAGTGCAAGGCGATCCTGATGTTCAAGCCACCCGGCAACCCGCGCGCGGTCCAGTCGGTACCGGTCACCAGCTTGTTGAGCTGCAGAGCGTAATGGCCGGCGTCGCGTACGCTGCCGAACACCATGTAGAGTCCATCGCCGGTGGTCTCGATATGTTCGGGACGCTGCTTGGAGCGTGCATTGAGGTCCGCAACTGCGCCGAGGAATTGATTGACGAAGTTCGGCGTCTGGTCTTCGCTCAGCGCGCTGTAGCCGACCGCATCCGCGAACAGCAAGGCACGCATCTCGTGCGAAAATCCCGCCGGCTGCTCCTCGGTCGACGCGGCTTCGGTTACCGCCGCGCGCGCCGGCGCATCGCCGCGAATCTCCGGCATACGAATTTGCTCCAGCGTCACATTCTGCGACTTCCAGATCCGCACCAGCGAGGCTGCGCCGGCGCCGCCGGCCGCCGGCCGGCCATCCCAAATTGCCAGCCCGCGCAGATCGGTCTGCAGAACCTGAGCGCGCAAATGCGCCATCCCGGTGAGGACCAGGTTCGCGTACTCAAAGGTCGCCGTGCTGCCGCGAGCTCGATGATCGCTCGTGACCGTCACGCTGTCCGCGGCGGCCAATGCCCTCTCGAACCGTTCGCTCCAATCGCCGGATGCAAAATCGACACTGACGCGGTGAAACTCTTCGGCCGGGAAAGGCAGCACGATGTGCGTCTCGCCGCCGATTTCCCGCATTGCCTCCAGGCAAAGAATGTCGGAACCGCAAGCTGCCGAGCCATACGCCGCCAGCGGCCGCAGAATCCGCAACTTCTCGCGGATCGCGGTCGCCACGGCTGCCTCCTGCTCGATCGGGAATCGCGGTTCTTTACGAGACCGGCGGTCGATCATGTGACCCGTGTACATCACGACCGGCGGTATCCGCAGGAGTTCTAAAATCTGCGAACTGCTGCCGGGCAGGCATTTCGCCAGAAGTTCCACCTGCCGGCGCGTGCTGGCCAGATTTCCGAAACTCCCCCGGGCGAGACTGGCGGCGCGCGCGTAGTGAACGGCCGCCTCGCCGCCGTCGCCAAGAATCAGCGCCGCCTCGCCGAGCGTGGCCTCGAGCCAATAGTCGCTTGCAGCGGACGCGCGGCGGGGTGCGCGTTCGCAAAGCTCCCGCACCTCAGCCGCAATTCGGCGCGCGCCTTCGAGGTTGCCCTGCAACACCGCTATCGTGGCGGCGTTGATGCCGGTGTACCAGGCATCGGCGGCAGCGGCGCTCCGCTGCGCTTCCTCGTAGGCTTGGTAATAGATTCCGAAGGCCGAGTTAAGATGCATGCTGCGGCGGGCGGTATCCGCGGTGCGAAGCGCGAGATCCTTGTGCGTGCGCGCCAGCATGCCGAGCGTCTCTGCGTCGGAACCGCCTTCGGCCGCGAGAGCGGAGAGCAGCCGATTCGCCAGCGCGACGTCGCCGCTGCGCGCCAGTGCCAGGGCTTTGAGTTGCCGCAGACGAAGATTTCCCGGCCAGATTCGCAGGCCTTCCTGTACGGCGTTATACGCCAGCAACGGCTCGCCCTGCCGCAGATATTGCTCGACGCTATCGATCGCTGACTGCGCCTCGGGCGGCACCCGAAGACCGGCGTTGTCGACCATAGCGCGGGATTCTACAGAGAAGCATGCGGCCGCGAGCGTGCGGCCGCCATTCGAAAGTCGCTCTACGGATTTACCTTTCCGACAATCGGCGACTGCGGGTCTTTTGACGGGGGCGCCTGCTCGACGGGTACGACGGGCATGTGATAGACATCCACCTTCGGGGTTTTGGCCGCCTGTTCCTGACGCTGCCTTTCCTGGGTCGAGCGCAGTTGCTCGCGGCTTCGCTCGAATTCAGCAGCGCGCTTTGCCTCCTCGGCAGGTGCGTCCTTGCTGGCCAGGCGATCGATGGCGATGCGCGCATTCTGACAATCCGAATCCGTGCGGGCCTTCACCGGATTTTGGTTGCACTTCATGAGCACGCCGTCGAGAGCAACCCGATCCTCCATGAGATCGGACACCGTCATGGGCGGAATTCGCTTCGGACCGCAGGCGGCCATGCACAATGCAATGGCGGTCAGACACCCGCAGGCGATGATTGATTTGATTGAAACTGGCATATAGCTTCCCACCCGCAATGTTACCCAAAACTTGCCGCCACGCGACCCGGGTGGTTGTGACGCGCCTCACGACTTGACGATGTTCTTAAGGTAAGACCCGCAGGGGCGGCGCGTTTGACCACGCCGAGACGCATGTGTACCGTTCTAGGCCCATGCCGACAGCGAAAGCCGCAAAAGAGCCGATGCCCGACTTTGAAACCGCGATGCGCGACCTCGAAGCGCTGGTCGAGCGTTTGGAGCAAGGCGATCTGCCCCTGGAGGAGTCTCTGGCGGCTTTCGAGCGCGGCGTGATGTTGACGCGTGCCTGCCAAAGCGCATTGAAGGCAGCCGAACAGAAAGTCGAGATTTTGCTGAAGAAAGCCGGTGAACCCGCAGTTGAAGACTTCACGCCCGACGACACTTAAAGCCGACGAGACCGGCCTCGACGCCGACGCGATGGATGCACGCATGCGTGGCTATCAAGCGCGCGTCCAAACAGTGCTCGATGGCGCGCTGCCGGCTGCCGATTTGATACCCCAGCGTTTGCATGCGGCGCAGCGCTATGCAGTGTTGAGCGGCGGCAAGCGTCTGCGCCCACTGCTGGTGTACTGCACCGGGGAGGCATTGAATGTGCCGGTCGCGTGGCTGGATGCGCCGGCCGCGGCGGTGGAGCTCATTCATTCCTACTCGCTGGTGCACGATGATCTGCCGGCGATGGACGACGATGACTTGCGCCGCGGTCAACCGACGACGCATCGTGCCTTCGATGAGGCGACCGCCATACTCGCCGGCGACGCGCTGCAGGTATTGGCCTTCTCGTTGTTGTCGCGCGACCGCACGCCAGGCCTAAGTCCCGAAGCGCGACTGCGCATGATACAAATCCTGGCGGATGCCAGCGGCACAATGGGTATGGCGGGCGGCCAGGCGATCGATCTCGCCGCGGTCGGTCGAGCATTGAATCTCGAGGAACTCGAGGCCATGCACCGGCTCAAGACCGGCGCCTTGATCCGTGCCAGCGTGTTGATGGCGGCGGCGTGCTCGCCGGCCACAAGCAGCGCCGATTGGGAGGCGCTGGACGGGTATTCGCAGGACATCGGACTCGCATTTCAGATCCAGGACGACATTCTCGACGTCGAGGGCAAAACGGAAGAAATCGGCAAAACCAGCGGCGCGGACGCCGCACGCGCCAAACCCACGTACCCCAGCGTTCTCGGACTCGACGCCGCCAAAACCCGGGCGCGCGAACTCAAGCGCCGCGCTTGCGACAGGCTGGCCCCCCTGGGCGAAGGCGCTCAGGTACTGGCGTGGCTGGCCTCCTACGTGATTCAGCGGCGAGTTTGACCGCCTGCCGGGCCGGCGGATGATGCGCTTCAGCCAAATCCGGCTGAATGGTCTAAAATTCTTGAGATACGCGGTTTCGGCACCATTACAGCCTGAATTGCTCCAGTAGGAAACCCTTATGAACGTCGCCGTCCCTTCGAAGAAACCGCATGCGCAGCCCGTGGAGGACGTGCAAGGCCACGCCGATACCCGCCAGATACCCATCAACAGGGTGGGCATCAAGGACATCTATCATCCGGTCAAAGTGAAGGATCGGTCGCGCGGCGAGCAGCATACGGTTGCGAATTTCAATATGTACGTGAACCTGCCGCATAATTTCAAAGGCACTCACATGTCGCGGTTCGTGGAGATCTTGCATCGCCACGAGCGCGAAATTTCAGTCGAGTCTTTCGGCGCGATGCTTGAGGAAATGACCGAACACCTGGCTGCCACCTCCGGCCACATCGAAATGACATTTCCCTACTTCGTCATGAAGAAGGCGCCGGTTTCCGGCGTGGAGAGTCTGATGAACTATCAGGCGACGATCTTCGGCGAGCGCCGCAACGGCAAGACCGACGTTTGGCTCAAGGTGGTGGTGCCCACCACCAGCCTCTGCCCCTGCTCAAAGGAAATTTCGGACTACGGCGCCCACAACCAGCGCTCGCACATAACCCTGACGGCAAGGCTCGCGGAGCACATGTGGCTGGAGGAGCTCATCGACATTGCCGAGCACCAGGCCTCATGCGAGGTCTACGGAATATTGAAGCGGCCCGACGAGAAGTTCGTTACCGAGCGCGCCTACGATAATCCGAAATTCGTTGAGGATACGGTGCGCGACGTGGCGGTGGTGCTCAACAAGGACCGGCGCGTGCGCGCTTATGTGGTCGAGTCGGAGAATTTCGAGTCGATTCACAATCATTCGGCCTACGCGATGATTGAGCACGACAAGGAAACCGCTGCTTAGGCCGCGCCCCGCTCGGCGCTCTGCAAGCGTCCGATCATGCTGCGCAGAAACACCTGGTTGAAGCGCAGCTGACACTCGGCGGAGACCTGCTCCAGCAGAGTCGAGCTCACCTTCATCACCGTCACCGAGCTGGCCGCGATGATCGTGGCGGTGCGTTTGGCGCCGCGCACGTAACTGGTTTCGCCGAAGCAGTCGCCGCTGTCCAGATAACCCAGTGCCCTGCCAAGCCGTTGTACGCTGACGCGCCCCTGCACAATGATGTAGAAGCGGTCATCCATCTCGCCTTCCTTGACGATTTCCTCCGCATCCGCGTAATCCTGCCAGCTGCTGGCGCGCAAAACCTCCCAGATTTCGCCGTGCGAAAATTCGTGGAAGAATTTCAATTTGCGCAGCAGACTGAACTGTTCCTGCTGATCGATCCGGTTGTACTGCGCGCGCAGCTTCTGGTGCACCCGCGTCAATTCGGCCGCGAAGTCGAGACCGGTTTTGTAGCGCTTTTCCGGGTCCTTCTGCAAGGCCATCGCCGTTACGTTCTCGAGTTCCTCGGGGATCTCGGGGCGCAGCGTGTGGATCGGCGGCGGGGTCGCAAATACGATCTGGTGCAGGAGCTTCTGCAGATTGCCGGCCCGGAAGGGCCGGGTGCCGGTCAACAGCTCGTACATCACGGCGCCGAGCGAGTACAAATCCGAACGATTGGTGAGCTCAATCGACTGCACCTGCTCGGGGGACATATATGAGGGGCTGCCCGCGATACCCTCGATCCGCGAGATCTCGGAATCGGCGACCAGCGCAATGCCGAAATCGATGATGCGCACGTCGCTGTCGAGGGTGAGCATGATGTTGCTGGGCTTGATGTCACGGTGAATGACACCGCGGCTGTGCGCGTAGTGCAGAGCGCGCGCCGCTTTGTACACCAGCTCGACCACATCGTCGATGCGCAGCAGGTTGTCGGGCCGGCAGTAGGCTGCGAGCGTGCGTGCGCCATGCACATGCTCGGTGACGATATAGCAGTGGCCGTTCTCTTCGCCGGCGTCGTAAATCGGCAGAATGTTCGGGTGCTGCAGCATGCCCACCATGTGCGCTTCGGACAGGAACATCTTGCGCGCGATTCGCTTGCGATTTTCATCGCTGGTGGCATCGACGTTGTAGACCTTGATGGCCACGTCGCGGCCGTAGTACGGATCATGCGACAGATACACGACGCCGGTGCTGCCGCGACCGACTTCGTTGATGATCACGTATTTGCCGATCTTCTCCGGCAATGATTCGCGGCCCGTCTGGGCCTTTGCCTGATTGGTGGATCGAGTAGTGGTCAAAGGGTAACCAGCGCTGGGCGTCATTCGACTTCAATGACGCCAAAGGATACTGGGGTGGCAGGGCCTAAACTGTGATTTGGGTCGAGGCTTGGGCGAAGTGGTCGTAACCATGGCCGCTGGGCGCAAATTGCTCGCCGTTCAGCGACCAAGAAACGCCCTCTCCCGAACGCAGTTCACCGATTACGGTCAACGTTAAGTTCAATCGATGCGCTGCCGCCTGCAGCTCGCCGTAGCGCGCCGGCGGCACGGCGAACAACAATTCGTAGTCGTCGCCCGCGGCCAGCGCCCAGTCGCGGGCTTGTTGCGGGTTTGCCGCCGCCAGCAGGGCGGCGGAAAGCGGCAACCGCTCGACGGACACGTGCGCGTGCACAGCGCTGGCCTGCGCGAGTTTCGGCAAGTCTCCCAGCAGTCCGTCGGATAGATCCATCGCTGCCGTCGCGACGCCGCGCGCAGCCAAGCCCAGCGCCACTCTCGGGCAGGGATAGTCAAAGCGACGAATCAGTTCCTCGACCTCAGGCGTCGCCGCGGCCCGGGGTGCGCTGCAGAATTTCAGACCGGCGCCCGCGTCTCCCAATGTCCCGCTGACCGCCAACAAATCCCCGGCCCGCGCGCCGCTGCGCCGCAGTGCCGTGCCATGCGGAACATGACCCAGGAGTTGTACGCTCACGGTGAGCGGCCCGCGCGTGGTATCGCCGCCGACCAACGCCACCCCATGAGCGTCGGCAAGAGCAAAAAGCCCCGCCGCAAACCCCTCCAGCCATTTTGGATCGGCACTGGGCAGCGTCAGGGCAAGCGTCGCCCAGGACGGAGTCGCGCCCATGGCGGCCAGGTCGCTCAAATTCACGGCAAGCGCGCGATGGCCAATCGAGCGCGCAGCGGTGGCTTCTGGGAAATGCCGTCCCGCCACCAGGGTATCGACGGCGGCCGCCAAATCCGTGCCCTTGGGGAGTTCGAGCAGCGCCGCATCATCGCCGATTCCGAGAATGACGCCCGGCTGCGCGCCGGGCGGGCCGGCTCGCGAAAAGAAACGGCGTATCAACTCGAATTCGCCGAGATCGGATGGCTGCAAGCTACCTCCTACTGCGCCGGGCGGCCATACTCCTGCGGCCGCAATTCCTGTGCGGCTCGATCCAGCACCGCATTCACGTACTTGTGCCCGTCCGTCGCGCCGAATTGCTTGGTGAGCTGCACCGCCTCGGCGAGCGCCACACGGTACGGCAACTCGGCGCGGTACTGCAACTCATGCAGCCCCAGCCACAGGATCGCGTGTTCGATCGGATCCAGTTCATGCGGCGGAATCTCGCTCAAGCGCGACAGGCGCGATTCCAGCGCCTCGCGATTTGCCGCGACTCCTTCGATCAACTCGCGAAAGTACTCAAGATCGACCCGCTGCGCCTCCGGATCCGCGGCGAACTGCCGCTGCACATCCGCCAACGGACGCGGATTGATTTGAATCTGATACAGCGCCTGCAACGCGAGCCGGCGCGCGAGGCTTCGGGCTCGGTGGGCCGCGGCCCCTGAACTCATTTAACTATCCAGGCGGCGCAAAAGATTCGCCATCTCGATCGCGACCAGTGCGGCATCGGCTCCCTTGTTGCCGGCCTTGCCCCCCGCCCGGTCGGCGGCTTGTTCCGCAGTGTCGGTCGTCAGCACGCCAAAGGCGATCGGCACCCCGGTTTCCAGGGCAATTCTCGCGATGCCGCCGGCACACTCTCCGGCGACGTACTCGAAATGCGGCGTTTGACCGCGGATCACCGCGCCCAGCGCGATCAGCGCTTCGTAGCGATGCGACAGCGCCAGCTTGCGGGCTACGATTGGAATGTCGAATGCCCCGGGAACGCGCACGATGTCGATTTGCTTGTCGCCAACGCCGTGACGCTTGAGCGCATCGAGCGCGCCGCGCACCAGGGCATCCACCACGAAATCATTGAACCGCGCCGCGATCAGCGCAAAACGCAGATCCCGCGACAGTAACTCTCCCTCGATTATTTTGGGCTGATCATTGGGCACAAGTCATTCCTCGCATTTGTCGTCTCCAAGTATAAGCCCGGCGGCGTTCAATCATTGCCGTCCACATAACTGGTTATCTCGAGGTCGAACGCGGCAAGACCCTGCAACTGCTTGGGCGCGCTCAATACCCGCATGCGCTTCAACCCCAGATCCTTGAGGATCTGCGCGCCGATGCCGTAGGTTCTCACCACGGTGGCGCCGGCGCCGTGCAGCGCCGGTTTGGCGTCCAGGTGCGCTACGCTCGCCATGAAATGGCGAGGTGAATCCTCGGGCCGCAATATCACCACCACTCCCGAGGCTTCCTTGGCCACCCGCAGCATCGCCGCGCGCAGCGGCCAACCGAGCGCTTCGTTGCTCACCCCCACCACGTCGCGCAACGTATCCACGATATGCACCCGCACCAGCGGCGGCACCGCGGAATTCAGATCACCTTTCACCAGCGCAATGTGCACGGTTTTGTTGACGTGATCCTCGTAGCAGCAAAGGCGGAAGCCGCCGTATTCGGTATCGACCGGCTGATCGTAGATCCGCTCCACGGAGCGCTCGTTCTTCAGCCGGTAGCGGATCAAATCCGCGATCGTGCCGATTTTCAGCCCGTGATTTTTCGCAAACAGCTCGAGATCCGGCCGTCGAGCCATGGTGCCGTCATCGTTCAGGATTTCGACGATCATGCCGGCGGGGGAAAATCCGGCCAGACGCGCAAGATCGCAACCGGCTTCAGTGTGCCCGGCGCGCGTCAACACGCCGCCGGGCTGTGCCATCAGCGGGAATATATGACCGGGCTGGCGCAGATCCTCCGGCCGGGCGTTGGGCGCGACCGCGGATTTAACGGTGTGCGCCCGGTCGTGGGCGGAAATACCGGTGGTCACGCCTTCCGCGGCCTCTATCGACAGTGTGAAGTTGGTGCGATGCGTGGTGTCGGTATCGCTCACCATGAGCGGCAGGCGCAACTGTCGGCAGCGCTCGCGAGTCAGGGTCAGGCAGATGAGGCCGCGCCCGTAGCGGGCCATGAAATTCACATCCTCGGGCCGAACGCACTCGGCTGCCATGATCAGGTCGCCCTCATTTTCGCGATCCTCGTCGTCCATGATCACCGCCATTTTGCCGCGGCGCAGATCCTCGAGAATCTCATCGATGGTGTTGAACGCAGCCATGTTTCGCCTCAACCTTCGGGTTTCGTCATGAGTCTTGCAAGATAACGTGCGACCACGTCGATTTCGATATTGACCTCATCCCCAACGCGCAGCGCCCCCAGCGTCGTGACCGCCTGCGTGTGCGGAATGATATTGACATCGAAGCGGCGGCCATTGACGTTGTTGACGGTCAGGCTCACGCCGTCGATGCAGATCGAGCCCTTTGGCGCCACGAAGCGCGCGAGGCCTTCGGGCAGCTCGAATTCGAGGCGCCGGGAACGCGCGTCCTGATCGGCCTTGCTAAGTTTGGCGACTGCATCGACATGGCCGCTCACCATGTGGCCGCCGAGGGCATCCCCGGCCCGCAGACTGGGTTCCAGATTGACCCTCGACCCCGCGGCCACGCCGCCCAAAGTCGTCTTCGCCAGTGTCTCGCGCGACACATCGGCATAAATACACGTATTTTCCTTGCGGGTCACCGTGAGACAAACGCCCTGCACGCTGACGCTGTCGCCGATCGCAATTCGCGCGACATCGAGGCCGGCAGCGTCGATGCCGAGTTCCAGGTCGCCGCCTGTATGCGCGACGGAGGTGACGCGGCCGGTTGCCAGGATGATTCCGGTGAACATGATCTACGGGCTCTTGATGGTTGAAATCAGGCGCAAGTCATCGCCGATTCGCTGTTGCTCGCGAAATTCCAAAGCGGGCAAGCCCGGCAGCTGCGCTGCATCGATGTGCATCAGCGGAGCGGCGGCGGCGCCGAGCAGCCTGGGCGCGACGTACAGCAGCAGCTCATCGACCAGCCCGCCGGCGAAAAACGCTGCCGCGAGAGTTGGACCGCATTCGAGCAGCACTTCGTTCATCTCCAATGCGCTCAGACGCTGCATGACCGCGTGCAGGTCGAGGCCCCCAGCGGCGCGCGGCACCCGCTCGATTGGAATATTCTCCAGCGATTTCTGCGCGGCGTCGGCAGCAGCAAACACCAGGGCGCCCTCGCCCGCGAATATCCTTGCGCCGGGCGCGCTCCGCAGCTGCGTGTCGAGCACGATCCGCCGTGGCTGGCGCACCCACGGGCCATACGCCAGGCGCACATTCATTCGCGGATCGTCGGCGCGCACCGTTCCCGACCCGGTGAGCACCGCGGAACTGCGTGCGCGCCATTCCTGCACATCCGCGCGCGACGCCTCGCTGGTGATCCACATCTTTGCGCCCGATGCGGGCGCTGTCCGTCCATCCAGGCTCATCGCCAGCTTCAGGCGCACGAACGGGCGGCCCCGTTCAAATCGCGAAAAGAAGCCGATGTTCAACCGGCGCGCCTCGTCGGCCAGTCCGCCCACCGACACCGCGATTCCCGCCGATCGCAAGCGATCGATGCCGCGGCCGGCGACCTTGGGGTTGGGATCTTGCGAGCAGCACACCACCCGGGCCACGCCGGCGGCTATCAACGCGTCCGCGCACGGCGGCGTCCTGCCGATGTGACTACAGGGCTCGAGAGTGACGTACACGCAAGCGCCCCGCGCCTGCGTCCCAGCCGCGCGCAGCGCCAGGACTTCAGCGTGCGGCTCGCCCGCGCGCTGGTGCCAGCTCTCCCCGACAACGCGCCCGGCATTCACCATCACGCATCCTACCCGCGGATTCGGGTCGGTGGTGTACAGACCGAGCGCGGCTAATTCCAGCGCGCGCGCCATGTGCTCCCGGTCTCGCGCTGAGAATTCCTCGTTCATTTCTTCGAATCGTCGCCGGCATCGCCGGGAAGCAGCGGCAGCTGATCCTGGTTGGGCTCGCGGCGCCGGCGATGACGGCGCAGTTGCTCGATTTCCGTGCGGAATGCGTCCAGATCCTGAAAGCTGCGATACACGGACGCGAAACGGACATAGCCCACCTCGTCCAGGTGGCGCAGTTCCTCCATGACCATTTCACCGATGCTGCGCGAGTCGATTTCGCGTTCACCCAGGCTGCGCAGCTTGTGGCAGATTCTCGCCGCGGCAGCTTCGATTGCCTCGCGCCCAACCGGGCGCTTTTCGAGCGCTTTCTGCATGCCATTGAGCAATTTCTTCTCGTCGAAGGGTTCGCGGCTGCGATCACCCTTGATGACGGTCGGCAGCAAGAGTTCAGCCGATTCAAAGGTCGTGAATCGTTCCGCGCAGGCCAGACATTCGCGGCGCCTGCGGATCTGCCGTCCTTCGCCGGCGAGACGGGAATCGATGACCTTAGTCTCCGTATGGGCGCAGAATGGACAATGCATGCGGCCTACTTACAGCGACCCGTTGCGGACCGCCGGCGCTTAAGGATAGACCGGGAATCGCCGGCATATTGACACCACTTCGGCCCGCACGCGGTCGATGGCCGATTCATCGCCTAAGGCGTCCAGCACATCGGCAATCCAATTGGAGACTTGACGAACCTCGGGTTCCTTGAAGCCGCGGGTGGTGACTGCCGGCGTGCCGATCCTGAGCCCGCTGCTGATCGAGGGAGGACGCGGATCGTTGGGCACGGCATTCTTGTTTACGGTCATGTGCGCCCGCCCCAGTGCTGCGTCGGCATCCTTGCCGGTGATGTTCTTGTCGATCAAGTCGAGGAGAAACAAATGATTGTCGGTGCCGCCGGAAACGATCTTGTAGCCACGCTGTTTTAGAACCTCGGTCATCGCGCGGGCATTGGCGATCACCTGCGCGGAATACTGCTTGAACGCAGGCTGGAGCGCCTCGAGAAACGCCACGGCTTTGGCTGCGATCACATGCATCAGCGGTCCACCTTGAATACCCGGAAACACCATGGAATTCAGCTTCTTGTGCAGTTCTGGATGCGGCCGCGCAAGAATCAGGCCGCCGCGGGGCCCGCGCAGGGTTTTATGCGTGGTGGTGCTCACGACGTCCGCGAAGGGCACGGGATTCGGGTACACCCCGGCCGCCACCAGCCCGGCGACATGCGCCATGTCCACGAACAGGTAGGCGCCGACCGAATCGGCGATGGCGCGAAACCGCGCCCAGTCGATGATGCGGGAATAGGCGGAAAATCCCGCAACGATCATTTTCGGACGGTGCTCACGCGCAAGACGTTCCACTTGATCGTAATCGATGATGCCGGTGTCGGGCTCGATGCCGTATTGAACCGCTCTGAAGATCTTGCCGGAGAAGTTAGGCTTGGCCCCATGCGTCAAATGACCGCCGTGATCGAGACTCATTCCCAAAATCGGGTCCCCGGGATTGAGCAGGGCGAAATACACCGCGGCATTCGCCTGCGAGCCGGAATGCGGCTGCACGTTGGCGTAGGCTGCGCCGAACAACTGCTTGGCGCGGTCGATCGCCAGGGATTCGGCGATGTCGACGAACTCGCAGCCGCCGTAATAGCGCTTGCCGGGGTAGCCTTCCGCGTACTTATTGGTGAGCACCGATCCCTGCGCCTCGAGCACCCGCGGGCTGGCATAATTCTCGGAGGCGATGAGTTCGAGATGATCCTCTTGACGAGCGCGTTCGCCCGCAATAGCTTGCGCGAGTTCAGGATCGAAGCCGGCAATGGCCATTTGGGCGCTGAACATGCAGTGATCTCCGAGAGATAGCCGATAATTATAGCTCATCCGACTAGTGTTCCCTAGCGACGCAACCGCACCGTGACAAGCAGAGGTGAGACGCGGATAATTCGGCGGGTTCCGCGCGCGGTCACGCGATCACCTCAATACAGGCAATAGATGGCTCAGTTCATTTACACCATGAACCGGGTTGGCAAGGTCGTGCCGCCCAAGCGCATTATTTTGCGCGATATCAGCTTGAGTTTTTTCCCCGGCGCCAAGATCGGCGTGCTCGGACTGAACGGTTCGGGCAAATCCAGCTTGCTGAAAATCATGGCGGGACTCGACCAGGACATCGAGGGCGAGGCGCGCGCGCAAGTGGGCATCAAGGTCGGTTACCTGCCGCAGGAACCCGTGCTCGACGATGCCAAAAATGTGCGTGAAGTGGTGGGCGAAGGCGTCGGCGAGGTCCAAAGCCTGATCGATCGCTTCAATGCGGTCAGCGACAAGTTCGCCGAACCCTTGTCCGACGACGAAATGAACAAACTGCTGGAAGAACAGGCAAAGCTGCAGGACAAAATCGATGCCGTCGGCGGTTGGGAGCTGGAGCGCAAGCTCGAGATCGCCGCCGACGCGTTGCGTCTGCCGCGCTGGGATGCGATGGTCGGAAAGCTATCCGGCGGCGAGAAGCGCCGCGTCGCCCTGTGCCGCCTGCTCCTGTCGAAGCCGGACATGCTGCTCCTGGACGAGCCGACCAATCACCTCGACGCCGAATCGGTGGCGTGGCTCGAGCATTTCCTGGAGGAATACCCGAGCACCGTGATTGCGGTCACCCACGACCGCTACTTTCTCGACAACGTCGCGGAATGGATCTTGGAGTTGGACCGCGGCCACGGCATTCCATGGCAGGGGAATTATTCGTCCTGGCTGGAACAGAAGGGACAGCGTCTCGCTCAGGAAGAGCGCCAACAGGACGCACTGGCAAAAACCCTGAAGCGCGAACTCGAATGGGTGCGCGCCAATCCGAAAGCGCGGCAGGCCAAGTCCAAGGCGCGCTTGCAGCGTTATGAAGAACTGGCCTCGCAGGAATTCCAGAAGCGCAACGAGACCAATGAAATCTATATCCCGCCCGGAGAGCGGCTGGGCGACCTGGTCATCGAATGCAAGAACCTGCGCAAAGGCTACGATGATCGGCTGCTGATCGATAGCTTGAGCTTCTCCCTGCCTCCGGGAGGCATTGTGGGCATCATAGGACCCAACGGCGCGGGCAAAACCACGCTGTTTAGGATGCTGTCCGGCGTCGAGAAGCCCGACGGCGGCGAAATTCGCGTCGGTCCCAGCGTGAAACTCGCCTATGTCGATCAGTCGCGGCAGGCGCTCAACGACAAGAACACCGTGTGGCAGGAAATATCCGGCGGACTCGATCTGATCAAGGTCGGCAACTACGAGACCTCCTCCCGAGGCTACGTCGGGCGCTTCAATTTCAAGGGCGTGCAGCAGGGGCAGATGATCGGCGAGCTGTCGGGCGGCGAGCGCAACCGCGTGCACCTGGCGAAGGTATTGAAAGCCGGCGGCAATGTCCTGCTGCTCGACGAACCGACCAATGATCTCGATATCGAAACGCTGCGCGCCCTGGAAGAGGCATTGGTGGCGTTTCCCGGATGCGCCGTGGTGATCTCGCACGATCGCTGGTTCCTTGATCGAATCGCCACGCATATACTCGCCTTTGAAGGCGACTCCCAGGTCTTCTGGTTCGAAGGGAACTATCAGGAGTACGTCGAAGACCATAAGAAGCGCAAAGGCGAGGATGCCAGCCAACCCCACCGAATCCGCTACAAACCATTGACAGGTTAGATATGAGCATCTACATCACGCCGCAGGATGAACTGCATGTCGAATACCAAGGCATCGCCCTCACCTGCCCTCATTGCCAGACGTTGACGCATCTGACACCGGTCGCGGTGCCCAAATTCGGCGACGTCAGCCGCCGGCAACCGAAGCACATCGGCATCGTGTTCAGCTGCGATACCTGCGGCGAACCGGTATTCCTGAAGTTCGTCGTCAGGGCCTACACGGCGCTGCGGGTGGAACTTGCCTCGAGTTTCATGGAAATCGAGCGCGCCCGCGAAAATTTCCCGTTGAGCTATCTGCCGGAAGAGGCGGAGAGTCTGTTCAAGGAGGCGCTCAACTGTTACTCGGCCTCCTGTTTCAACGCGTTTGGGGCAATGAGCCGGCGCACCGCGCAGTCGCTGTTCCGCGAACTCGGCGAACGCGGCAAGCTGGAGCTGTTCGACACTCTGCAGGAAATTCGCGGCCTCGCGAATCTCGACGATGACACCTTTGCAGCCTTGCGCGCCGTGTTGTTCGGCAGCGATGCCGATCCGTGGCCGCATCAATCCGACCTCAATGCGGAGCGGGCGGGCATTCTTCTGGAAGTGATGCGCGACCTGCTGTATCAGACGTTTGTGCGCAAGGCGCGGCTGGTGCAGGCCGTGACCTTTCGCAGGTTCGTGGCTCCCGCGCCGGCGGACACAGGCAGCCTTCTGTCGGCACGCTCCTAGCCGCGAGGACCCTTGGCCTCTCTCGGCCGGGCGATCAATCCACGTATACGCGCGCGTTGCGGAACAGCCGCATCCAGCCGCCGTCTTCCGTCCATTCCCTGGGCGCCCAGGAATTCTGCACGCTGCGAAACACCCGCTCCGGATGGGGCATGAGCGAGGTGACGCGTCCGTCGGCGCTGCACAATCCCGCAATACCCATCGCCGAGCCGTTCGGATTGAAAGGATATTTCTCGGTCGGCTGATCGCGGTGGTCCACGTACTGCAATGTCGCCAATCCCGCCGCGAGCAGGCCGGCCGCGCCGAAGCCCGGGTCGAATTCAGCGCGGCCCTCGCCATGCGCGACGGCAATGGGCAGTACCGACTCGTGCATGCCGGCGAGCAGCACCGAGTTCGAACGCGGGACGCGCACCAGGGTCAAACGCGCCTCGTATTGCTCAGAGCGATTGCGTACGAATCGCGGCCACGCTTCGGTCCCCGGGATCAGCTCTTTGAGCGCCGACAACATCTGGCAACCATTGCACACGCCCAAGGTGAAGGTGGCATCGCGCGCGAAGAACGCCGTGAACTCCTCGCGTGCGCGCGCGTGGAACAGTATCGACTTGGCCCAGCCCTCGCCGGCACCCAGAACATCGCCGTACGAGAAACCGCCGCAGGCGACCAAGCCGTGAAATCGCGCCAGACGCACGCGGCCGGCGAGAATGTCGGTCATGTGCACGTCATACGCGTCGAATCCCGCGCGGGTGAATACCGCGGCCATTTCGGTGTGGCTGTTGACGCCTTGCTCGCGCAGGACGCCGATCGCCGGCCGCACGCCGGTCTTGATGTAGGGCGCGGTAATATCCTCGCGGGGATCGAAGCTCAATGAGGCATGCAGGCCTGGATCGCTCCAATCCTCGAGGCGCGTATATTCCTGCCGCGCGCAGTCCGGATTGTCGCGCAGCTCCTGCATGCGAAACGATACCTCGCTCCAGCGGCGGTGCAGCGCCGGCCGCGATCCGCCGTAGACGATCGCGCCGTTGGCGCGCAGTTCGACTTCGGATCCTGCGAGGGGCGCGCCGATGTCGCGGGTGAAAGTCTTGAGGTCCTGGCGTTCGAGAATCGCCAAGGCCTCGGCCAGGCTCCGCGCCGGCACCTGCACGACAACCCCCAATTCCTCCGCGAAGCACGCGGCGATGACATCCGGGACGGATCCAAAGTCGAGCGACAAGCCGCAGTGACCGGCGAATGCCATCTCCAGCAGGGAGATGAGCGCGCCGCCGTCCGAGCGGTCGTGATAGGCGAGAATGAGGCCGCGATCCTTCAATTCGCGCAGCGCCGCGAACAGCGAGATCAAGCGTTGCGGGCTATCGAGGTCCGCCGGCGTTCCGCCGCCCTTGCCGTGCACCTGCGCCCAGCACGATCCCCCCAAGCGATTCTTGCCGCCGCCCAAATCGATCAGCAGCAGGCGCGTCGGCTGCGACATATCCAGCTCCGGCGTCAGCGTCGTTCGAGCATCCGCTACCGGCGCGAATGCCGAGATGACCAGCGATACCGGCGCGATCACGGCATGCTCTTTGCCGCCGTCGGACCATGCGGTCTTCATGGACAATGAGTCCTTGCCCACCGGAATCGCGATGCCGAGTGCCGCGCACAGTTCAATGCTGACCGCGCGTACAGTGGCGTAGAGATCCGCATCCTCGCCGGGCTCGCCGCATGCCGCCATCCAGTTCGCCGACAGTCGAATATCGCTTAAGGCGCGAATGTCCGCGGCCAGGATATTGGTGATCGCTTCGCCCACCGCCAGCCGCCCCGAAGCGGGGGGATCGAGCACCGCCACCGGCGCGCGTTCCCCCATGGCCATGGCTTCGCCGCTGTATTCCGCGTAACTGCTCAGCGAGACGGCGACGTCCGCCACCGGCACCTGCCACGGACCCACCATTTGATCGCGGCTTATGAGTCCGCCCACGGTACGATCGCCAATGGTGATCAGGAAGGATTTGTCGGCAATTGTCGGCAGACTGAGCAGCCGATCGAGCGAATCGGCCAGCGCCGCCCCCTCGGTCGACAACGCCGAAATCGTCTTGGGCCGCGATTTTACATCGCGCGTCATACGCGGCGCCTTGCCGAGCAGCACTTCGATCGGCATATCGACCGGCGTGCCTTGCAGCAGCGGGTCGGCGACCTTGAGGAGCCCATCTCCCGTGATTTCGCCCACCATGGCGAATGGACAGCGCTCACGCTCGCACAGCGCCGCAAATTGCGCGATGCTCCCGGGCTTGAGCGCCAGCACGTAGCGCTCCTGCGCTTCATTGCACCAGATTTCCATGGGCGAGAGTTCCGACTCGGCGCTGGGAATCTTGCGCAGGTCGATGCGGCCGCCGCGATGGCTGTGCGCGATCGCTTCGGGCAAGGCATTCGACAGTCCGCCGGCGCCCACATCGTGAATCAGCAAAATGGGATTTGCATCGCCCAGCGCCACGCAGCGGTTGATCACCTCCTGGGCGCGCCGCTGGATTTCGGCGTTGCCGCGCTGCACGGAGGCGAAGTCCAGATCGGAAGAACTCTGGCCGCTGCCCACCGACGAGGCCGCGCCGCCACCCAATCCGATGAGCATCGATGGTCCGCCGAGAATGATGAGCGGCGCTCCGACCACGACTTCTTTTTTTTCCACATTCCCGCGGCGCACGCTGCCGAGTCCGCCGGCGATCATGATGGGCTTGTGATAACCGCGAATCACCCTGCCGCCGGATTCCAGCCCCGCTTGCTCGAACACCCGGAAATAGCCGCAGGTGTTCGGCCGGCCAAATTCATTGTTGAAGGCGGCCGCGCCCAAAGGCGCGGCGATCATGATGTCGAGAGCTGAGGCGATCCGATCGGGTTTGCCGGAATCGGCCTCCCAAGGCTGCGGCATCCCGGGGATTTTCAAGTTGGAGACCGAGAAGCCGGTCAAGCCGGCCTTGGGTTGGGCGCCGATACCCGTCGCACCCTCGTCGCGGATCTCGCCTCCCGCTCCGGTGGCGGCTCCCGGAAACGGGGAAATCGCCGTGGGATGATTGTGGGTTTCCACCTTCATCAGGATATCGACCGGCTCGGCCGCACCCGCATACCGCTGCGTGTTGGGATCTGCGAAAAAACGCGTGGCGCGTGCGCCCTCGATCACGGCCGCATTGTCGCGGTAGGCGGACAGCACGCCTTGCGGATTGCGCGCATGGGTGGCGCGGATCATGCCGAACATGGACAGCGGCATCGCTTCGCCGTCGACGATGAAATCCGCATTGAAGATCTTGTGCCGGCAATGCTCGGAGTTCGCCTGCGCGAACATCATCAATTCGACATCGGTGGGGTCCCTGCCGAGCTTCTGGAATGCATTCACCAGGTAGTCGATCTCATCGCCCGAGAGCGCCAGGCCCCATTCCTGGTTGGCGCGCGCAAGGGCTGCTCGGGGCTGATCGCCCAGAGGCACATTGCGCAATGCGCGCGGCGCGGCTCGATGAAACAGGCCGGTCGGCTCGATGGAATCGACCCAGATCGATTCCGTCATGCGATCGTAGAGATGAACCGCGAGCTTCTGAAGATCCGAAGCGCCAAGCGGTGCTGCCGCGTCGATGCAATACAGGGTGCCACGCTCGACGCGAGTGACCACGCTCAAGCCGCAGACATGCAGAATATCCGTGGCCTTGCTGGACCACGGAGATTCGGTACCCACGCGCGGCGTGACCAGGATCCGGCTGCCCGGAGCCGCGGCCGGCTCGTCAGGAACGCGCAGCGCGTCGGGAACGCGCGTGCCGTAGGTCAACAGGGTTTTAAGCAGTTCGAGTTCAGGGTCGCTTAGGTTGCGGGACGCATCGATGAAGTGCATCCAGCGGCTGCCAAGCGTTGTGACGCGGGAGTCCTGGGTCTTGAGGGTGCGCAGCAGCTGATCGAGTCGGAATTGCGACAGCGCCGGCGCGCCGAAAAGGCTAAACATGCATCATTCTACAGGAAAGCCTCTATTTGCGGGCGCTGGAATCTCCGCCGGGCGTGTAGATCGGGACCGGGAATTGAGCAACGTTCGAGCCCTCCAGGGCCACCACCTTGCTGACGCCCTGCTTCTTGACCTCATCGATGCGCAGCACGGAATGCATGGGAAGATAGGTGCGCTTTACTTCGTTGAACTCCGCCTTTATCTTCTCCTCGGCGGGATCCACGACCACGGTTGATCGCTCCCCGAACACCAGTTCCTCGACCTCGATGAAGCCGAACAGGCTGCCGTGACTCACTTTACGGGCGTAGATCTCATAGACCTTGCCTTGATTCACGAACAGAACTTTGAAAATGTGACTCGCTGCCATTTAGGAAGCTCCGACCATTGCTAGTATTTCACCATATTATACCGGTACTTAGCGCAAACCTTGAGACCCGCCGGAGGGATTGACCATGGCCTTGCGCTTACGCGTAGTCAGCGAACACTCAACCCGCTTAGGTGCGAAATCCACCAAAGTATTCGGTGTGCACGGCGGCACCGTTGGCCGCGGGACCGACAATGACTGGATTCTACCCGACCCGGAGCGTTACCTCTCGGGCAAACACGCACGCATCGACTTCCGGGCGGGCACTTACGTGCTGGTCGACACCAGCTCCAATGGCACGTACGTCAACGGGGCACAGGTACCCCTGGGCAAGTATCACGACTACCAACTCAAGGACGGCGACTACGTCCGCTTGGGCGAGTACGAACTGCTGGTCAGTATCGACAAATCCAATGACTTTCCTCCCGATGAGGGTGCCGCGGTTGCCTACGACGGACAAGCGGCGTCCTCGGCGATCAAAAAATCGACCGCCAACGACCTGGGTGCCGACCTCGACTTGAGCCAGCTCCTGGAGCCCAGCGATTTGTCGGTTGCCGACTCCGGCAACCGGCCGCGCGATTCGTATGGGCAGCCCGTGCCGCGACGCGAGGAGAAGAAGGCCGACTCGGAGGGTTCCGCCACTCCCTGGCACATGATGACGCGGCCGCTGAAAATCGAGCAGCAAAAGCTCGACGCGCAAAGACTCGAGGCGCAAAAGCTCGAAAGCGTCTCGCAACTCTCCTTATCGCGCTCGCAAACGCCCGCGCTGTACGAAGGCGATTTCGACATCGGCTTGGCCGCGTTCTGCCGCGGCGCCGGCATCGAACCGCGCTCGGTTTCGACGGAAGCGCGCGGGGCGGCGCTGCAACTCGCCGGCCAATTGCTGCGCGAAGCAGTGCTGGGGCTCATGGATCTGAACCAGGGCCGCAGCGAGTTTCGAAACAAATTCAGAATAGCCACGCCGGCGCCGGACGCGTCCGAGTCGCCCCTGAACTTTTCCAAGGGGGTCGACGAGGCGTTGGTGCGCTTGTTGACGACCCTGTCGACGCGCGCAGGATCGGTCGAGGCGATTCGCGACAATTTTCGCGAGCTCAAGGCGCAGAATTCCGCCATGTTGGTCGCGACGCGTGCCGCCTTCGAGGAATTCTTAAGCCGCGTGGATCCGAAGGAGCTCGAGGAGCGCTTCGAGCGCTCGAGCAAGCGCGGCGTCTTCGGCGGCCAGATCAAACCCAAGTACTGGGACTTGTACTCCGAGCTGTTCGCAGGCCTTGCGCAACGGCCCGCGGATGGATTTCCGCATCTATTCACGGAGACTTTCACCAAGGTCTTTGAGGCCAAAGTGCGCGCGTTGAATCCCCCGCGGCGCGGCAGCTTCGACACCGACCCGCCGGAACCGGCCGACCCGGACAGTCAGGCCGTCGGCGATCACTAGCGTTCAAGGGCGACCCTGCCCATAGTAAAGTGACGCGTGCGGCTCTTATTAGTAGAAGACGACGACCTGGTTGCCGACGCCATCCTGCGGGGCCTAACGGCAGCGAGCTACGCAGTGCATCGAGTCAGCAGCGCCGAGGCTGCGCAGGCGGCGATCGCCGGCGAGGAATTCGCGCTGGCGGTGATTGATGTGGGTTTGCCTGGCGCCGACGGTCTGACCCTGGTTCGCCGGCTGCGGAGCGCGGGAAAATCCCTGCCGACTCTGATTCTCACCGCCCGCTGCACGCTGACCGACAAGGTCAAGGCGCTCGATTTAGGTGCGGATGATTTCTTGAGCAAGCCGTTTGACGCGGCGGAACTCGCCGCGCGTTGCCGGGCGTTGATGCGCCGCTCGAGCGGTGCGCTGAACGGGATCATTAAACTTCAGCGCATGAGCGTCGACCTTCTTGGCAAGCGGCTATGTGTGGATGATGCCGAGGTGGAACTCACCGCGCGCGAATGGCTGGTGCTGGAGTGTCTGGTGCGGCGCATAAACTTGATTGTGCCCAAGGACAAGCTGCAGCAGGCGGTCGCCAGCCCCGACCAGGACACCAGTGCCAACGCGGTGGAAGTGCATATATCACGGCTGCGCGCCAAGCTGGGAAACGCCGCCATCATTCGCAGCCTGCGGGGATTGGGCTACCGGCTCGAAGAAGCGAAAATCTCGTGAGCATGCGGAATCGGCCGTGACTTCGATTAGCCGGCAACTGATTTTCTGGCTGGCCATCCCCCTCATGTTGATGGCGCTTTGCGGCGCCCTGGTGCAGTACTTCAGCAGCATTGCGCCCAGTGTCTTGAGCAGTGACCGGCGGCTGAAGGAGGCCACCGACTCGATCATGGCGCACCTGGTCTTCAAGGATGGCGCGGTCACTATGAACGAGGCCGAGCTGACCGGGCGGGCTGATATCAAATTCGCCGTTCGCGACCCTCAAGGCCGGCTGTTGAGCGGCGATGCGGAAGTTCCCAGCCCGCCGATGGATGGTGAAGCCAGCCAGCTGTTCTCCGTGGTGCAGATCGAGCATCGCAGTTTTCGCATGCTGACGACGCGCTTCGACTCGCGCGCCGGCGTCGCGATCATTTCGGTGACGGACACGCACTCTGGGCAAAGCTCCCAGGCCCGCTACAGCTTTATCCGCACGCTGTTGTGGGATTTTGTGCAGCTCGATGTGACGTTGGTGCTGGTCTGGATCGGCATCCAATTGGGGCTGCGGCCCGTGCGGCGCCTGCGCGACGAAATTGCGCAGCGCTCCCCCCTGGATTTGCGTCCCATTCTCGAAAGCACGGCACCGCGCGAAATCGCGCCGGTGGTGGTCACGTTGAATCGATTATTCGCCGCCTTGCGCGCCGGGGCGCAATCGCAACAGCAATTCATTGCCAATACCGCGCATCAGCTGCGCACACCGATCACCGGAATGCAGGCGCAGCTTGAGGTGCTGGCCCTGGAGCCCGCGGCGGAGCCGATCCGCGAACGGGTGCGCATGCTGCAGGAGGGGATCAGACAGCTGGCGCATGCCTCGAACCAGCTACTCACCCTGGCGCGGGCCGATCCTTCCGCGAACCTTGCCGCGAAAACTCAAGCAGTGGATCTCGGCACCTTGGTGGGCGATATCGCCGCGCGCTATTTCGACCGCGCGCTGCGTGCGAACATCGATTTGGGGGTGGAGACGGCCAGCGTCTCGATCAGTGCCGATCCGTCGCTGATCGACGATTTGCTCAGTAATTTGCTCGACAATGCCTTGAAATATACACCCGCGGGCGGCCGGGTGACGGTGAGTGTGGCGGCACCGAATCACAAGGCGCTGATTGCGGTGGAGGATTCGGGACCCGGTATTCCGGAGAACGAACGGCATCGGGTGCGCCAGCGTTTCTATCGGCTGCCGAATTCCCCCGGCCATGGCAGCGGGCTTGGGCTGGCCATCGTGGATGAAATTGCCCGGCTCTATGGCGCGACGCTGTCGATCGGCACAGCGCCCAACGGCGGCGCTCGGATCAGCGTGCAATTTCCTTAAAGGACGCCCGCTGCGAGACTTTCGCCAAAAAACTGCGAACCAGCTCTCACTTTGGCGGCGCACCTCGGCGGCGCAAGTTTCGAGCAAGGCTGCTGCCGTAATCTGCCCACCATGAACACCAAATCGATTGCTCATTCCGGGATGCGTCACCGCCGCGCTCAGGGCTTTACGCTCATAGAACTCATGATCGTGGTCGCCATCGTGGCCATCCTCACCACCATTGCCTACCCCAATTACCGCGACTACGTCATTCGCGGGCAGCTGGTCGATGCGACGCAAGGCCTGGCCGCCGTGCGCGCCAATATGGAACGGTATTTTCAGGACAACCGCAGCTATGCCACGGTCGGTCCTTTCAACCCTCCCTGCGGCGCCGCCGTGATTCCGGCCGGAAGATTTAACATCACCTGCGTCAGCGGCCCCACCACCTTTACCGCGACGGCGGTGGGCGCTGCCGGTGCCCTGACCGGCTTCACGTTTACGGTCGATCAAGCCGACAATCAGGTGACGGTGGTCGGCCCTCCGGCTCCCGGGACGTTTCAAGGCTGCGCGACCGCTTGGATCACGAAAACCGGCGGATGCTGATGCAACGCTCGCCGCGCGCTTCGGGTTTCACCATGATCGAAATGGCGGTGACCATGACGGTCTTCGCCATTCTCGTGGCGCTGGGCATTCCCACGATGAGCACCTGGATCAGGAACAACAAGGTGCGCACCGTGACGGACTCGCTGCAAACCGGATTGCGCCTGGCACAGGCTGAATCCCTGCGCCGCAGCCGTCAAATCGTGTTTGCACTGACGAACAGCACGACCCCCAACGTGATCCCGCTGCCGGCCGTCGCCAACGGCACCTCTTGGGCCATCTACACCGTGCCCTCGATGACGGATGGCAGCGAGGTGCCCGTGTTAATCCAGTTCGGCGTGTTGTCGAACGCGAGCGCCAACGTCACCCTCAATAGCAATGGCGTGTCCGCCGTCTGCTTCAATTCCATGGGCCGCCTGGTCGCCAATGCCAGCGCCAACGTGACCGCAGTCACCGGCGGCGCGAATTGCATCCAGCCGGCCGCGCCGCCCACACCGCCGGTACAGAAATTCAACATCACTACACCCGGCGCCGATCGGCCTCTGCAGGTCAATCTCGGCTTGGGCGGCCAGGTCCACATGTGCGATCCCAATGTGGCTATTTCCGACGCGCACCCTGAGGGATGCCCATGAAACGATTCTTGCATCGTCCGCGCATTGCGCGCGCCGAGCGCGGTGTCGCGCTGCTCGAATGCCTGATGGCGCTGCTCATTTTTTCAGTGGGCCTGCTGGGACTCCTGGGCCTGGAGGCACGCGTCATGAATATTTCGGTGGATTCAGAGAATCGCAACCGGGCCTCGCTGTTCGCCGGCGAAGTTGCCAGCCAAATGTGGCTGAACGGCACGGTGACGCCGGTCACGGCTGGCTACACCGCGTTGCTGGCGACCGTCAATGATCAGACCCAAGGGGGGCTGCCCGGTGGCGCCGTGGTGATCGCTCCCGTGGCGGGCACCACCAACGCCGCCGACATTACGGTCACCTGGCAGGAAGTTTCAGATGCTCCGCTGAGTCCGAGCACGCTCACAACTAGGGTGGTTCTGCCATGAAACAAAATGGCATGACCCTGGTGGAGCTGATGGTAGCGATGCTCATCGGTTTAGGAATCACGCTCGCCATCAGCAGCGTGCTGATCGGCAGCGAGAATCACAAGCGCACGACGACTTCGACCAATGACGCACAGCAGACCGGCTCCTACGGCTACTACGCGCTCGACAAGGCGCTGCGCGGTGCGGGCTCGGGCATCGCGGAATCAGCGTTCCCGACCGATGTGGGAGTGCTCGGCTGCCACCTCAACGCCGGCGCCATATTCCCACGCGCCGGCGCGTTCCCGGCACCCTTCGCGGCCTTCCTCGGCGGCGCAGCCAACACCTTGAGAGTAGCCCCGGTACTCATCGGCAAGAATCAGTCGCTGGGTGGCTCGGACGTCATCATGGTCATGAGCGGCTCCGGCTCCGCCGGCGGTGTGTCGCGTCAGATCACCGGCGGCGGCACCGCCATCACGGCAACTCTCGACAATACCGTGGGCTTCGCCAACAACGACTTGGTATTGGTCAGTCAAAGCGGCGTGGCCGATTGCCTGATGGAACAAGTTGCCGCGATCGCCCCACCCACGTTGAACCTGGGGGGCACCTACTACACGGCGACTGCGGCCACGACGAGCATGGTGGGCCTTGCGGGCAGCACCTCAAGCTATGTCACGCCCATCGGCAACGCCGCGGCGAACAATGTCCAGTTCATGCTGTTTGGCGTCGACAACAACCGCACCCTCTTTAGCTACGACCTGCTGCAGAACCTGAACCTTGTGGCCGGCGCCGGCGCTGATTCGGCGCAGGCCATCGCCGATGGCGTCGTGCAAATGAACGCCCTGTACGGCATCGATGTCAATGGCGATGGGATTCAGGACGCATGGGCCGGGCCCGGCGATCCCGGCTGGGATATCAACACCGTCATGACCACGCCCGTGCTCATGAGACAGATCGTCTCGGTGCGCATCGCACTGGTGGTGCGCGGCCAATACTACGACTTGAATGGCGGCACGGCGGCTGCCCCCAAGCCGGTTTCCCCGCCGACGATCACGATTTTCAACGGCCTGGTCAATGGCGGCGGCACCTCGCTCGCGCAGCCCATCAACTTGAACGCAACCGAACAGCAGTTCCGCTATCGCGTGTTCGAATTCACGGTGCCCTTGCGCAACATGCTGTTGCTGGCGGGAGGACCGTGATGAATCGATTCCAGTTCGCCGCGCGGGCGCGCCAGCAGGGCGTGGTTCTGATCTTCTCGTTGCTCGTGCTGTTGATTTTGGCCATTGGCGCCGTAGCCCTGCTGCGCTCGGTGAACAGCTCGCTGCTGAGTGCCGGTAATCTCGCCTTTCACCGCGACCTGGTCAATCAAGGTGAGCAGGCGGTCTCGATTGTCATGACGGAGTTCAAAACCAATGGACCGCCACTGTCGGGCGCGCCAACCACCGCCGATCTGCCGGCCGCGAACTATAAATCCACTGTACTGCCCACGAATGCGCAGGGCGTGCCCCTCGCTTTACTTGACGATACCGCCGGGCCCAATGGCTTTCTCAGCGTCGGTGTCGCCGCCAACGACATCATCCCAAGCGCGACGTCGCAGGTGACAATACGCTACGTCATTGACCGGCTGTGTACACTCACCGGCACCGCCAGCAGCCCCAATTGCGTGCAATCTACCGGCCTGCCCACCGGCGGCACCGCGAACCACAACACCGCAGTCGCGCCGCCGTCCGCGACGGTCTATCGCGTCAGCGTACGCGTCACTGGACCGCGCAACACTCAGGCGTTCCTGCAATCCACCTTTACCAAACCGGACTAAACCCCATGAACAGCCTATCGTCTCGCAGTCTCGCAGTCTCGTTGACGCTGCTGCTCGGCCTCGTTGGCATCGCGCCCTCGCACGCGACCAATCTCGCGAACAAGCCGATTGCCGCGGGGGCGGACGTGCCCGGCAACCTGGCGCTGGACCTATCAGTGGAATTCCCAACGGCCATCAGCATCGCGAACCTCGGCAACTACGTGGACACGACGCAGTACCTGGGTTATTTCGATCCGCTGAAGTGCTATACCTATCAATACAATGCCGTGACCCCGGCGAGCAGCTACTTCGATCCGACCAGCATCGCCACCGGCGCGCCCGGACACAACTGCTCCGGGACGGCCGGGCAGTGGAGTGGTAATTTCATGAACTGGGCGTCGATGCAGACGATCGACCCCTTCCGCTGGGCCTTGACCGGCGGCTATCGCAGCGTTGACACCGCCACGCAGACCATCTTGGAAAAAGCATGGGGATCCGGCCAGGGCTCCGCGGCTGCAAACTTTCCGTATCGGGGAACCAGTCAAGCTGCCGGCAATAACCTGAGCGCGGCCTTGATCAGCAAGCTCACGCCCTTCAGTTCCTGGGCTAAATTCGATTTGGGTATCTGGAATGACGGCAACGCCATGGTGTTCTCGGGCGACGGCAACACGGCCTCCTACCACACGCTCACCGGCTCTGCAGGGGATTTGAGCAACCTCGCTACCGCCAATTTGAATCCGGCCCATCCCTACCGCGTCTATATCCGCGTCGACGTCTGCGATCCCACCCTCGGTGCTGCATATTTGGAGTCCAACTGCGTGCAGTACGGCGCCAATTACAAGCCTGAGGGCTTGCTGCAGCAATACGCCAACAAAATTCGCTTCAGTGCTTTTGGATATCTCAATCAGGGCGGCGACGTTCGCCAGGGCGGCGCGATGCGCGCGCCGATGCGCTTTATTGGCCCCAACATTCCGCAACCGCTTACCACCACGCTCCTCACCAATCCCCAACCCGAGTGGGATTCAGGCACCGGCATCATGAGCGTCAATCCCGACACCGCATCGGCTTCCGGCAGCGGCGTGACCCAAAGCGGTGTCATGAATTACTTGAATAAGTTTGGCGAGTTCGGGCATACCTACAAGACGTTTGACAACGTCGGCGAGCTTTATTACGCGGCGGTACGCTACTTTGAGAATTTGGGCAACGTGCCCGAATGGACCAACCTCGCTTCTCCCACCGCCCTGGACGGATTTCCTGCGGTGGCGAATTGGCCGACCGATACCGCGAGCAGTACGGACGTGAACCCGGGCGCGCCCATCCTGTACTCCTGCCAGAAAAATTTCATATTGGGGATCGGCGACGACCATACCTGGTACGACTACAACGTGGGCGGCAACACCGGCGCCGGTAGTTATTCCCCTACGGGCCTCTCCAGGCCGGTTCCCCCGCTCGTGGCGGCGGACACCTTCAACCAGGCCGCGACCTGGACCTTGGATCTGCAAACGCTCGAGGGCATCCCCCCAAATCCCAAGTGGGCGTTCGGACTCACGGATGCAACGTATTTCATCGCGGGCTTGGCCTACGGCGTGCACGTCAATGACATCCGCCCCGACCTCCCGAACACGCAGACGATTTCCACCTATTGGATGGATGTCGCGGAAGGCCAGCACCTCGAGAACCTGAACCCTTACTACCTTGCGGCCAAGTACGGCGGGTTCAGCACGCCGACCATCAACGCCGCAAACGCCACGGCGCCTTTTTACAGCGTCACCAACCCGGCGTACGACATGTTGAACACTCCCATTACACTGGGCCAATTCGACACGACCAGCACCAACGTAAATATGAATGGCAGTCTGCATCCGCTGCCGGATAACTACTACAATGCAGGCAATGCCAATGCGATGGTCGCCGGATTGAAATCCGCGTTCGTCAGCATCTCCAGTGCTATTACGCAACTGAGCACCTCGTTCTCGTTCTCCTTGCCCAATGTCTCGAGCGGCACGGAGTCCTTCGGCGCGAATTTCGACGCCGGCAGCTGGACCGGCACCGTCACCGGCTTCACGCTGACTTTCGACACCAACGGCAATCCGATGCAGACCCAGATGTGGGCGAGCTCAAGCACGCTGCAGACGCAGCTCGCGGGCACCGGCTGGCAAACCGCGCGTCGCGTCGCTACGTGGAACGGCAGCGGCGGCGTGCCGTTCGAGGCGGCGAATCTCACCGCGGCCCAGCAGACTGCGCTCACACCCAGTTACTCGCCCACGCTCACCTGCAGCGCGGCTTCCTGCCCGTACCTCAATTATCTGCGCGGCGATACCACAAACGAAGTGGCCTCCACCGCGCCTACCAGCACGCACTCGCTGCGTAACCGCAAACTGCTGCTGGGCGATATCGTTGACGCCGGTTTGACGCCGGTATCGACGCCGCTCCAGACCTTCTCGGATGTCAACAATCCAGGCTATAACTTCTTCAAGACCCTCTGGACGACCACCACACCGCGGCCCACCATGGTGTATGCCGGCTCCAATGACGGCATGCTGCACGGTTTCGTCGGCGCGACGGGCACCGAGCAGTTTGCCTACGTGCCGAGTGCGTTATTCCAAGGACCCAATGGCACGCCGCAGGTGGACGGCCTCGCGCAGCTCGGGAATCCGAGCTACGTCCACCACAACTACGTCGATGCCACGCCGGCCGTCTTCGATATCGATATGTCCCGCACAGTGGGCTTCGCCGGAGTGGTCAATTACGCCACCGCCGGGGGAACCCCGTGGCGCAGCGTGTTGATTGGCGGTCTCGGCAAGGGCGGCAAGAGCTTTTATGCCCTTGATGTCACCGATCCTTCAAGTATGACGACCGAGGCCGCGGTGGCGAGCAAAGTCCTGTGGGAATTCACTGATGCCACCATGGGATACAGTTACGGCGTACCGGTGGTCGTCAAAACCCTCAAGTATGGCTGGGTCGCCATATTGACCTCGGGCTACAACAACTCCGACGGCTACGGATATCTGTACTTCGTGAATCCGGCTACTGGTGCACTGCTGGAAAGAGTACAAACGCCGAGCCCATCTGTCGGACTCACGCAGGCATCCGCGTTCGTCAAGGATTTCAGCGACGAAACCTCCGACTCGGTGTACGTGGGTGACTTGAATGGTCAGGTCTGGCGCTTCGATCTGACCGGAACTACCGGTGCGTATCCGCAACCGGTACTGCTGGCAACCGTGACGGACCCGAGCGGTGTGGCACAACCCATCACCACCGCGCCACTGATCGAGATTCATCCGGTCACGCGCAAGCGATACGTCTTATTCGGTACCGGCCAATTACTGGCGATCACCGACCTGCCCAGTACACAGATGCAATCGTTCTACGCAATTATCGACGGCACGGCCAGCGGCTTCAACGGCGTAAGCACGCCAATCACGCGCGCGAACCTCACGCCGATAACCAACGCCCAACTTAGTTCCACCACCCCCAATCCGATCCTGGCTACGGGCCCGATGGGCTGGTACACCGACTTGGGTATAGACGCAGTATCGGGCATAGGGTGGCGCGTGGTGCTGGATCCTGAGGCGTTCAATGGCATCGTAACCTTTGCCACTTCGCTGACAACGGCCACCGACCCCTGCAATCCGAAGGGTTCAAGCCGGGTATATGCGGTTGACTATGCAACCGTGCAATCGGTACTGCAGCCGTCCGTTGTTGGGGGTCCCACTCCGCCGTTTGACGCGTACGCCGACTCGGCGATCAATCTCAGGTTTACCGGCGCCAATGGCGTCCCCGAGATCATCGTTGGATTCGCGACGGTGCCTCCTCAAAAGGTCTCCGCGAGCCTGACCGGTACACTCGCCACTCGCATATTGAACTGGCGCGAAATACCCACGGTGGAGTAAGTAACACGCCCGGTGCTCACGCTGCCGCTTTCAGCGCGCTGGTCCTAAGCCTCGCATCGACTGGATGTCTGGCTCGGCGGCGCGGCTGCAAGCGGTGGCTCGCGCGATAGCACGCCGAGCCGGGTGAGTTTTTGGCAACCTCTTGTCGACTAGCGCGCGCTGTATCCGCGGCCCTCGACACAAGCCACCATGGCGCGCTGGTAGTCCGGGGCATTCTGGGCAACCTGCCCGGCCTGTTCCCCAGCCCATTTCTGGCATTCGGCCTTATCGGTGGCCTGCTGCTCAGGGGTCTGGCCGTTCTTCGGGTACATGAAGATCTGACCCACAGCGGGACCAAAACCGGCTCCTGCGCTGGGAGCTGACAATGGCGCCTGCGCCGGCGCTTGCCCGCTCGCATCGGGTGCATACGTATCGGGCGCAGCACCCGATGCATCCGCTCCGGGGGCCGAATCGGCGACCGGTGGGGGATCCGTGGCGACGTAGCCGTTATAGGACGGGTTATAGGTGTAGTACACATCGTTGGCGTAGTAGTAAGGAATGCCGCCATACCAGTACGTCGCATACGCCAGCGGCAGGATCGGCAGGAACCACGCAAAACCCACGCCGTAGTACGCCCGCGGCCAGTACCCGCCACGCCAGTAGCCGCCGCGCCAGTAGGCGCCGGTGGAATAGCCGTGCCAGTAGCCATAATTGTGATAGCCGTATCCATAGGTACCGCGGCCGGCGTAAGCGCCGCCGTGATAGGCAGCGGGATAACCGCGCGTAGCGCCCGCGTAATGCGTCGCAGGCGAGTAATGAGCCGCGGGGGCATAATGAGCCGCAGGAGCGTAATGAGCCCCAGGAGCGTAATGGCCGCCGCCCGAGGGCGCATGGGAAGGCGCTCCATGTGACCCACCGGAGGCGTGACCCCCGCCCGAAGCGTGGCCACCACCACCACCGCCGCCGCCATGGCCGGATTGCGCCCATGCAGGCGTCCCAGCGGCGAGAATCGAGCCCACCAGGCCGACCGCCAGTAAAACGCCCTTGCCCTTGATGTTCATGTGACTCTCCTCGCCTTCACCCTACAATAAGACCCTATCTACTCAACGCGGTTCAAGGCATTTGGTGCACATAACAACAGCTTAATCGCGCCACGCCGCATTGAACATTACGTAGGCCGTGCGCCCGGGCGCCGGCTCGAAAAACCTCGAATTGGTCTCATTTACTATCACCGTACCGACATAAGTTCGATTGGCGAGGTTATCAAGCCGGGCGAATTCGCTGAATCTCCAGTGCGCCGTTTGCTGCTCGAACCCGGCGCGCAAGTTAACCACCCAGTAGCCGTCGGCAGCGTCCGTGTTGCGGTCGTTCACGTAAATTTTCGAGCGGCCCACCGTGTCCAGGGTGGTGGAAAAACCCCACGGCGCATAGCTCCAGGTCACTGCCGCATACAAGGCATTTCGCGCCAGCGCGGGCAGGTAATTTCCCTCCGGCACCAGTTGATAGCTCGGCGGCGGCGGGCCAGCACCCAGCGGATTGCAGGGCGTCGTTACGCAGGTGTAGTAAGGCTGCGCCACGACCGCCCGAATATAGGTGTACACCAGGCGAGTGCTGAAGCCTCCCGCCCAATCCGCCTCCGTCCCCAGCTCCAAGCCGCGGCGAGTGGTTTCGCCGATGTTCTGGTCGACGGTGCGGCCGGCGGAGTTTTGCAGCACCGCCAGCTCATCCGTGGTCTTGATGTAGAAGGCGGCTAGATTCGCGCGCCAGCGGCCGTTGCCCGCTTTGATGCCCGCCTCGTAGTTGTCGCTGCGCGCGGGCCTAAGCCCAAGATTCAAGCCCGGCAGACTGCCGTCGACCGAGCGATAGGCCAGATCGTTCAAGGTGGGCGTTTCGAATCCCTTGCCATACGAGGCGTAAACATTGACCGCCTCCATGGCGCGGTATGTGACGCCCGCGACCGGGTTCACCGCCGAATAGCGAACTTCGCTATCCGCGGCATCGAGCACGGCCAAGTGACCATGAGAAGTCACGTCCACCAGACTGTTGCGCACGCCGGCGATCAATCGCCAACGGGCCGAGGGATCCCACTGCACCTGCAGATACTGATCAAAGTCGTACACGTAGTTGGTTTCATAGCGGCGCAGCGCCCCCTGCACGCCGAGCGCCGAGCCCATGTAATTCAAATAGCCCTTGCGCGTTTCCGCCAGATCGTCG
>Ga0210402_10000657_pt1 | contig 38183 bp, 40 predicted proteins | sample IncBWC7MmetaG_FD_161055 | JGI IMG/M metagenome (GOLD analysis project Ga0210402, IMG submission 161055) | Forest soil microbial communities from Barre Woods Harvard Forest LTER site, Petersham, Massachusetts, United States - Inc-BW-C-7-M | ecosystem: Environmental > Terrestrial > Soil >...
CGTCGACCCGGTATCGCGATGCGAACCCCAAAACCTACAGGGCATTTCTCGACGCGCTCAAAGAGGCGATCGACACCATCAACAAGGACAAGCGGGCGGCGGCCAAGGTCTATCTGGAACAGGCCAAGGACACCAAGAACAGCGTCGATGACATTTTCGGGATGATCAATGCACCCGACTACGCGTTCACCCTGACTCCGCAGAAGGTCTACAAGACTGCTGAATTCATGAACAAGATCGGCTCGATCAAGTCGAAGCCAGCGTCGTGGAAGGAGCTCTTCTTCCCGGAAATCCATGCGTTGCAGGGCGACTGAAGACCCGCGAAGCACGGCCATGCGCAAGCCTTGCCGAATCGGAAGCGGCAGAATTTCGCCTCAGGTGACGATCAAGAAGCGGCCCGGCAATGCCAAAGCTGCATGAGCTCGCGCATTGTCGCGCGGGCGATAAGGGCGACACCTCGATCCTGTCGCTGATCGCTTATCGGGCGGAAGACTATCCCAGGCTGGCCGCGCAGGTTACGGTCGAAGCCGTGGCAGCGCATCTCGAAGGAATCGTCCTGGGCCAGATCAGGCGCTACGAGCTGCCCGCGTTGTGGGCACTGCAATTCGTCTGCGAGCGTTCGCTCGGCGGTGGCGTCACCACATCGCTCGCGCTGGACGCTCACGGAAAATCGCTGAGTTACGCGCTCCTGGAGATGGAGATCCTCTAGCGCGGGAGCAAGGTCGCGAGCTCGCCCGCGGCGTGCAGCAGCGCAGGCAGGAATTTGGTTTCCATCTCGGCGACGGACACTCGAGCCGATTGGGTGCCGACGTTGATGGAGGCAACGACCTTGCCCGACGGATCGGTCACCGGCACCGCGATCGAGCGCAAGCCGATTTCCAGTTCCTGATCGACCACCGAGAACCCGTCGCGGCGAACGTCGTCGAGCGCGCGCTTCAACTCGGACGCCGATACGATGGTGCGATTCGTGAGCCGCGTAAGCTTCACTCGCGAAAGATAAACGTCGAGCTCCTGCCCGGAGAGCGCCGCCAGCAGCACGCGTCCCATCGAGGAACAATACGCGGGCAGGCGGCTGCCGAGTCCGAGGTCGATCGACATCAACCGGGTCGTTGTCGTCGAGCGGGCGATGTAGAGGATTTCATCGCCTTCCAGCACCGCCATCGAGCTCGACTCGCGCAGCGTGTCGCTGATGTGGTCGAGGAGCGGTTGCACCATCGTTGCCAGCGGAGTCGACGACAGATACGCATGGCCGAGAGCCAGGATTCCAGGGCGCAGCGAATAGCCGCGCGCCTCGTCGGCAACCACGTAGCCGAGCTTGGCCAGCGTGTAGAGGCAGCGCCGCACCGCCGCGCGCGGTATGCCCGTGCGATGGCTCAGCTGTGCGATGGTCAGGTGCCGGCGCTGCTGCGTGAAGGCTCGGATGACCGCCAGCCCGCGGGCGAGCGAGGTCATGAAGTTCGGATCGCCGGTCAAGCCGTCGATTTCCGACGCCGGCGTGACGGGCCGGGGTTTCGGCGCGAGAATGTCCGCATCCTTCCTGACTGGCGCTGCGCGCGCGGCGCGCTTTCCCGGGGAGGCCGGTTTTTTTGACGTTCGCGTCGTCGAGGATGGCATGAGGCGTCCGCAGCACTGAGGTGTCAATCTTAGCCGAGGTTCGATAAACGCACAATATTTCGATAACCGCCCGTTGACGGCCCTATCACGATCGATGTAAGATCTGTTCGTTCATCGCACGATTATCCGATAATCGCACAAAAGCGATCGCATGAGCTTTATTCAAAGGCCGCTCTGAGGCCTGTGGCGGAGGAGACATGATCGACAAGACCGTTGGCTCGCCGAGCGCCGCTGTCGCAGACATTGCCGACGGCGCGACGGTCATGATCGGCGGATTCGGCACCGCCGGCATGCCCTCCGAGCTCATCGATGCGCTCATCCGGCACGGGGCACGCGATCTCACCATCGTGAACAACAATGCCGGCAACGCAGACGCCGGCCTCGCTGCGCTCCTGAAGGCCAAACGCGTGCGCAAGATCATCTGTTCCTTTCCGCGGCAGACCGATTCGTATGTCTTCGACGCGCTCTATCATGCGGGCGAGATCGAGCTCGAGCTTGTGCCGCAGGGCAATCTCGCCGAGCGCATACGCGCGGCCGGGGCCGGAATCGGAGCATTCTTCACCCCCACTGCGTATGGGACGCCGCTCGCAGAGGGCAAGGAGACCCGTATCATCAACGGCCGCGGGTACGTGCTCGAATATCCCATCACCGCGGACTTCGCGCTGATCAAGGCCGAGAAGGGCGACCGCTGGGGCAACCTGGTGTACCGTAAGACCGCGCGCAATTTCGGCCCGATCATGGCATCCGCCGCAAAATGCGCCATCGCGCAAGTGCGAAAAGTCGTCGCGCTCGGCGAATTGGATCCGGAGGCGATTGTCACGCCGGGTATCTTCGTCCAACGCGTGGTCGAGATCGACGTTGCCGACCGGCTCTCTCCGCCGCAGGCGGCAGCGTGAGCGTCCCGCCGATGAAGCGCTACACCCGGGATCAAATGGCCGCCCGCGTCGCGCGCGACATTCCCGAAGGCGCCTACGTCAATCTGGGCATCGGCTTGCCGACGATGGTCGCCAATCACCTGCCGAAAGAGCGCGAGATTTTCCTGCACAGCGAAAACGGCTTGCTCGGCATGGGTCCGGCGCCGGCCGCCGGTGCCGAGGATCCCGACCTGATCAACGCCGGCAAGCAACCGGTCACTTTGCTCACCGGCGGCGCCTATTTCCATCACGCCGATTCATTCGCGATGATGCGCGGCGGGCATCTGGATTTTTGCGTGCTCGGCGCGTTCCAGGTGTCCGCCTCCGGGGACCTCGCCAACTGGCACACCGGCGCAGCGAACGCGATTCCCGCGGTCGGAGGCGCCATGGATCTGGCCATCGGCGCCAAGCGCGTTTTCGTCATGATGGATCATCAGACCAAAGGCGGCGAAAGCAAGATCGTGGCCCACTGCACTTATCCGTTGACGGGAGTGAAGTGCGTCAATCGCATCTACACCGACCTGGCGGTGATCGACGTCACGCCGGACGGCCTGGCGGTGGTCGAGACCGTCGAGGGGCTCGCGTTCGACGAGCTTGCCCGCATTACCGGCGTGCCGCTTCGGCAAGCTTCCGGCGCGAACCGTGGCAACGCGCCATCGTCTACCTAGGACCATCCATGCAGGAAGCTTTCATCTGTGACGCGGTACGCACGCCCTTCGGACGTTATGGCGGCGCGCTTGCGGGAGTTCGCCCCGACGACCTGGGCGCGGTGCCGATCCGCGCGCTGATCGAGCGCAATGCAAAAGTTGACTGGTCGGCCATCGACGACGTCATCTACGGCTGCGCCAACCAGGCCGGCGAAGATAACCGCAACGTCGCGCGCATGTCGCTGCTGCTGGCAGGATTGCCGATCGAAGTGCCCGGGTCGACCGTAAATCGCCTGTGCGGTTCGAGCATGGACGCCATCGCCGTCGCCGCGCGCGCCATCAAGAGCGGCGAAGCATCGCTCGTGATCGCCGGCGGCGTCGAGAGCATGTCTCGCGCGCCGTTCGTGATGGGCAAGGCCGAGTCCGCGTTTTCGCGTTCGGCGCACGTCTACGACACGACCATCGGCTGGCGCTTCGTCAATCCGCTGATGAAGGCGAAGTATGGCGTCGACTCGATGCCTGAGACGGCGGAGAACGTTGCCGTCGACTTCAAGATCTCGCGCGCGGACCAGGACGCGTTCGCGCTGCGCAGTCAGCAGCGCGCGGCGGCGGCGATGAAAGACGGGCGTCTCGCGGAAGAGATCGTCCCGGTCACGATCCCGCAGAAAAAGGGCGATGCGCTCGTCGTCGACCGTGACGAGCATCCCCGAGCCGACACGACGCTGGAATCGCTCTCCAGGCTCAAAGGGGTCGTCAAACCCGACGGAACGGTCACGGCAGGCAATGCATCGGGCGTCAACGACGGCGCGTGCGCGCTGCTCGTCGCATCGACGGAGGCGGCGAAAAAATTCGGCTTGGAGCCGAAGGCGCGCGTGGTCGCAGCGGCGGTCGCGGGCGTCGCGCCGCGGATCATGGGCTTCGGGCCGGCACCGGCAATGCGCAAAGTGCTCGCCAAAACCGGGCTGAAGTTGAGCGACATGGACGTGATCGAGCTCAACGAGGCGTTCGCGTCGCAGGCGCTGGCCGTTTTGCGCGACCACGGCATTGCCGACGACGCCGCGCACGTCAATCCCAACGGCGGCGCCATCGCGCTCGGCCATCCGCTGGGGGCGAGCGGCGCAAGATTGGTGACCACGGCGTTGTATCAGCTTCGCCGCACGGGCGGGCGCTACGCGCTGTGTACCATGTGCATCGGCGTCGGGCAGGGCATCGCGATGATCATCGAGCGCATCTGACGTCTTGTCGCCCGCGCCGGATTTCAATCGCGCGGTGCCTTTGGATGTATCGATCGAAGCTTACATTGGTGCGGACGGCGGCGACCGCATGAACGCGGAACCGCCCACTGGAGGAGCAGTCGATGAGCAAGGTTCTCGGTTACCGGCGGCCGTATTTCGACACCCAACCGGCGCACCTCTATCCCGGTTATCGCTCGACCATCAAGCGCGCTCCGTCGAAGCCGCTTGTCCCCCTGCCGCACACCCTTTCCGAAGTGACCGGGCCGCTGTTCGGTCCCGCCGATCTCGGCCCCAACGATCATGATCTGACCGCGCAACACGAAGACGCGCCGATCGGCGAGCGCATCGTCGTCTCCGGCCGCGTGCTGGACGAAAATAGCAAGCCGGTCGCCAATGCGCTGATCGAGCTGTGGCAAGCCAACGCAGCGGGACGCTACCGCCACGACATCGACGATCACGACGCGCCACTCGATCCCAACTTCACCGGCGTCGGCCGCGTGCTGACCGGCGCGGACGGAGCGTACCGTTTTCTCACCATCAAGCCCGGAGCGTATCCGTGGCGCAACCATTACAACGCCTGGCGGCCGGCACACCTGCATTTTTCTTTGTTTGGTCTTGGACTGGTGCAACGGTTGGTGACGCAAATGTATTTTCCGCACGATCCGTTGCTGCCGTATGACCCGATGTACAACAGCATCCCGAATGAGAAGGCGCGCGAGCGGCTGATTTCGCAATTCGACTGGGAGCGGACCATTCCGGATACTGCGCTCGCCTATCGGTTCGACATCGTGCTGCGCGGCCGCGAAGACACGCCGATGGAAACCACCAGAAGCTAGCGAACTACTGAGGATTGCAAAAACTCGACGATAGTAAGGACCCGGGCGTCACGCTTTTTGCGATGCTCAATAGGAAATACCATGAGCCTGCTCACCACGCCTTCACAGACCGTCGGCCCTTATCTCAAGATCGGATTCCTGCGGCTGGTGATCGACGCGATCGCGCCCGCCGGAGTGCCCGGAGAGCGAATCACCATTCGGGGCCGCATGTCCGACGGTGAAGGAGCGCCGATCAACGACGGGGTCCTGGAAATCTGGCAGGCGGATGCGCAAGGCAAGTACGCGCATCCCGAGCATGGCCAGAAAACCATCGCGGCGAACGCCTTTCGCGGCTTCGGACGCATCCTCACCGATGGCGGCGGAGCGTTTCGCTTCACCACCATCAAGCCGGGCCCGGTTGCCGGTCCTGACGGCAGGCAACAGGCTCCTCATCTGGTCGTGACCGTGTTCATGCGCGGCATGCTGAGGCACCTCATTACCCGCATGTACTTTCCCGATGAGCCGCTCAACGATACCGATCCGGTGTTGCAGCGCGTGCCGGTCGACCGGCGCGGAACACTGGTCGCGACCGCCGGCTCCGAAAGATCGATCCTCGAGTGGAACGTCGTGTCTCAGGGTTCCACCGAGACGGTATTTTTCGATTTCTAGTGCTCATGACGCACGATCGGTCGCCAGCTTTGGCGCAGCAGACGGATTCGGATTCGTTCGCCACGATCGACGGCACACGCATTCGATACCGGCTTGACGGGCCGACCGGCGCACCATTTCTGGTGCTGTCGAATTCGCTGGGAACGAATCTCGACATGTGGGAGCCGCAGCTCGCCGTATTTACGACACGATTTCGCGTGTTGCGCTACGACAGCCGCGGCCACGGGCTTTCCGAGGTCACGCCGGGCCCGTACAGCATCGAGCGGCTGGCGCGCGATGTCGTGGCGCTGCAGGACGAGCTCAGAATCGATCGCGCGCACTTCTGCGGCCTGTCGATGGGCGGCATGGCCGGGATGTGGCTGGGCGTACATGCGCCGCAACGCATCGACAGGCTGGTGTTGTGCAATACGGCGCCGCGCATCGGCTCTGCCGAACGATGGAATTCGCGCATCGACGCAGTGAACCGAGGGGGCGTCAGCGGCATCGCCGATGCGCTCATGGAGGTCTGGTTCACGCCGAGATTCCGCGACGCCGCCGCGGACACCGTGCAGCGAATGCGCGCCATGCTCATCGCAAGCTCCACAGAGGGCTATGTCGCGTCGTGCGCGGCGGTGCGCGACATGGATCAGTGGGCCGCGCTTTCGCGAATTGACCGGCCGACGCTGATCGTCACCGGGACGCACGATGCGTCGGCGCCGCCAGCAGATGGCAGACACATGGCCGAAGTCATACCGGGCGCAACGCTCGTGGAACTGGATGCGGCGCATATTTCGAATGTCGAAGCGGCAGGCCGTTTCACCGCCGAGGTGCTGGCGTTTCTTGACCGTTGAGGAGTCGGACGATGGACGAGCACGAACGATACTCGAATGGATTGGAGGTGCGTCGCGGAGTACTCGGTGACGCCCATGTCGATCGGGCGCTGGCGCGCGGCAACGCCTTCAACCAGGAATTCCAGGAACTGATCACGCGTTATGCCTGGGGCGAGATATGGACCCGACCCGGCCTGCCTCGGCACACGCGGAGCCTCATCACGGTGGCGATGATGGTGGCGTTGAACCGGCCCGACGAGTTCCGGCTCCATGTCCGCGCCGCATTCAACAACGGCGTCACCCGCGACCAGATCAAGGAAGTGTTGCTGCAATCGGCGATCTACTGCGGCGTACCGGCAGCCAACAACGCCTTCCATATGGCTGAAGAAGTTTTCGCGCAGCTGGACAGGCCCGCGGCTTAAGCCCGGGGCCAGGGTCGCAATGGTGTCCATGCGCACCCAGGTCGGGATCATCGGCGCCGGTCCGGCCGGCTTGATGCTCGCTCATCTGCTGCAACGCCAGGGGATCGATTCGGTCGTGATCGAGAATCGTGCTCGCGACTACGTCGAGCATCGCGTGCGGGCGGGCGTGCTGGAACAGGGCAGCGTCGATCTGTTGAACGCTTCCGGAGTCGGCGCGCGGCTGCAGCGCGAGGGCCTGGTTCACCACGGGATCGAGCTTCGCTTCGGCGGCCAGGGCCATCGCATCGACATGACCGCGCTGACCGGGGGACGCTGCATCACCGTCTACGGGCAGCAGGAGGTCGTGAAGGACCTGATCCGCGCGCGGATCGACGCGGGTGGCGAGATCATGTTCGAGGTCAGCGACGTCAGCGTCGCCGACATCGAGTCGAGCGCGCCAAAGGTACTCTTCGTCCGAGACGGCGGAAAGATCGAGCTCGTGTGCGACATCATCGCCGGCTGCGACGGCTTTCATGGCGTATGCCGGCCGGCGATTCCCGCCGGCGTGCTCTCCACGTTCGAGCGCACGTATCCGTTCGCCTGGCTCGGCATACTTGCGGCTGCGCCACCTACGCACGACGAGCTGATCTACGCCTACCATCAACGTGGATTCGCGCTCTACAGCATGCGCTCGCCGGAGGTTACTCGGCTCTATCTGCAGGTTGCGCCCGAAGAGGATCTCGACAACTGGCCGGACCAACGGATCTGGGAGGAATTGCACGTGCGACTCGAAACCGACGACGGCTGGAAGCTCTCCGAGGGCGCGACCACCGAAAAAGGCATCACGGGTATGCGCAGCTTCGTGGTCGAGCCCATGCAGTATGGGCGGATGTTCCTGGCCGGCGACGCCGCGCATATCGTCCCCCCGACCGGCGCCAAGGGCATGAATCTCGCGCTCGCCGATGTGCGCGTTCTGGCGCAAGCGGCGACGGCATTCTTCAAGACCGGGGGACGCGAACTGCTCGACGCCTACTCGGCCACGTGCCTCAAGCGTATCTGGCGCGCAGAGCACTTTTCATGGTGGATGACGTCGATGCTGCACCGCTTCCCAAGTGACGATGTATTTCAGCAGCGCCTGCAGCGCTCGCAGCTCGAATACGTCGGTGGCTCGCCCGCCGCCGCGGCATCGCTCGCCGAGAATTATGTCGGCCTTCCGTTTTCCTGAGGCGTTTGGCGTTCCCGATAAACGTAAGGCTTTGCACGTCAGGTTAAGATGAGGTTCGCAGCAATCACAGTCGGAAAAGGAAGGATCAAAATGCAATTCACGAGCTGGATCAAACGCGTAATCATCGCAGCAGCGATGCTGGGTGCCGCCGGGACTCTGCAGGCGCAGGAGGTGGTGAAGCTGGGTCTCGTTGCCGAATTCTCGGGACCGTTCGCGCAGTATGGACAGCAGATATTGGGCGGCATGAAGGCGTACATGAAGCAGCACGGCGACACGGTCGCCGGCAAGAAAATCGAGATCGTGCAAAAAGACACGACCGGACCCGCGCCGGATGTCGCCAAGCGTCTTGCGCAGGAGCTGGTGACGCGCGATAACGTCGACTTCCTCGTCGGCTTCGGCCTGACGCCGAATGCGCTTGCTGTCGCGCCCGTCGCGACCGAAGCGAAAAAGCCGATGATCATCATGAACGCGGCGACGTCGATCATCACCACCAAATCGCCGTATATCGCGCGGGTGTCGATGACGCTGCCGCAGATCACGCAGCCGATGGCGCAATGGGCCGCGAAGAACGGCATCAAGAAGGTCTATACCGTGGTGGCCGATTATGGCCCGGGATTGGACGCCGAAGCGGCGTTCACTAAGGCGTTCCAGGCGGCCGGCGGAGAGATGGTCGGCAGTGTGCATACGCCGCTCCAGAATCCTGACTTCGCACCGTTCGTTCAGCGCGTCAAGGATGCCAAGCCCCAAGCCGTGTTCCTGTTCCTGCCCGCGGGCGAGCAGGGCATCGCGTTCATGAAGGCGTACAAGGAGCGCGGTCTCGCCGACGCTGGAATCAAATTGATCGCCACCGGCGACATCACCGATGACGGCGTGCTGGACGCGATGGGCGAACCGACGCTGGGTCTGGTGACCAGCTTTCACTATTCCGCATCGCACGACTCGCCCGAGAACACGGCGTTCAAGAAAGCCTACGCGGAGGCCAACGGCACCAAGCTGCGTCCGAATTTCATGGCTGCCGCGGGCTATGACGGTATGGCGGCGATCTACGAAGCGCTGAAGAAGACGAACGGCTCGACCGACGGCGACAAGATCATGGCGGCACTCAAAGGCATGAAGCTCGCCAGTCCGCGCGGCACGATCATGATCGATCCGGAAACCCGCGACGTCGTGCAGACGGTCTATATCCGCAAAGTCGAGAAGACCGGCGGTGGCCTGTACAACATGGAGTTCGACAAGTTTCCCGACCAGAAAGACCCTGGCAAGAGCTGAATCGAGAGCCGGCGAGCTCGAACGCGTCGATGAACCAGGGTCACTTCATGCAATCACGCGCCGCCCCAAACTTCCTGTGCGGTTTGGACGACCAGCCGCAGTTTCGCAGCCTGCGCGTCACGCGCGATTTCGTTGCCGTGAACGGTACTCGAAAATCCGCACTGCGGCGAAAGGCAGAGCTGATCGAGAGGCACCAGGCGTGCCGCCTCCTCGATCTTGCGCTTCAGCGTGTCCTTGGATTCGAGCTGCCCGAGCTTGGTCGTCACCAGTCCGAGCACGACGGTCTTTCCCGGCGGGACGAAGCGCAACGGCGCGAAGTCGCCCGAGCGCGCATCGTCATACTCGAGGAAATACCCGTCGACCTGCAACTCGTTGAACAGCACTTCCGCCACCGGCTCGTAGCCGCCCTCGGCTACCCACGCGCTCTTGAAGTTGCCCCGGCAAAGATGGACGCAGATCGTCATGCCCTCCGGGCGGTCCGCGATGGCGGCGTTGATCAGGCGGGCGTAACTTCGCGGCAGCTCGTCTGGATCATCGCCGCGTTGCCGCGCGCCGTCTCGCATCTTCGCGTCGCACAGATAGGCAAGGTTGGTGTCGTCGAGCTGCAGGTAGGTGCAGCCGGCATCGCTGAGCGCGCGTATCTCGGCGCGATACGCCGCCGCCACATCGGCAAAGAAAAGCTCGAGGTCCGGATACGCCTCGCGGCTGATCGCGTCGCGTCCGCCGCGGAAGTGCAGCATGGTCGGCGACGGAATCGTGACCTTTGGCGTGCGTTGCGTCTGCGCTCGCAGGAACTTGAAGTCGTCGACCTGGATCGGCTTGACGTGCCGCACCGGTGCGGTGACGCGCAGGACGGGGGGCGCGAAGTCCACGTTACCCGTAGCGCTGTGAAAGTTCATCGAAATGCCGCCTTTGGTTTCTACGCCCACAAGCTGCTCCAGAAAATCGATGTGGAAGTAAGTGCGGCGAAACTCGCCGTCGGTGATTCCGCTGAGCCCCAGATCTTCCTGAAAGCGGACGATGTCCCGGATGGCGGTATCCTCGATGTCACGAAGCTGGGCGCGCGAAAGCTCGCCTTTCCGGGCGCGCTCACGCGCATCGAGCAGCTCGAGGGGTCTCAAGAAGCTGCCGACGTGATCGGCCCGAAACGGCGGCATTTTGCGTGCAGTCATGAGGCGAACTCCTCGATGCGTCGCAACGACGGCGAGCGCTTCCTCCGGCGCAATTCATGACCGAGCTCAAGGTAATTGTCAAGCGAGTCCGGCAGGAAGCGCTGGACGTGCGCGCGTTCGAGCTGCTTGCGGCCGACGCGAAGCCACTGCCTGCGTTCACGCCAGGCTCGCACGTCCTGAACGCGAGCTTGCACTCGATTCCGCCGAACCATCGCTAAAGCCGAACGGTACAGCATCTTATCTGCAGGAGGAGCAACATGAAGAACCGCAATGCTTCCGCACGTCGTCGCTTCATCACCGGCCTTGCCGCGACCGTAGCGACTGCCGCGTGGGCGCCTCGTTTCGCATTTGCCGCCGACCCGCTGAAGATTGGTTTGATTCTTCCGCTGACCGGCCCATTCGCGTCGACCGGGCGGCAGATCGAGGCCGCGTGCCGGCTTTACATCGCGCGCAATGGCGACACGGTGGCGGGGCGCAAGGTGCAGCTGATGGTCAAGGACGACACCGGTCTCGCGCCGGAGACGACCAAGCGCATCGCGCAGGAGATGGTGGTGCAGGAGCACGTGACGATATTGGCCGGCTTCGGGCTGACGCCGCTCGCGCTCGCCACTGCGCCAGTGGCGACGGAGGCGAAAGTGCCGATGATCGTCATGGCGGCGGCAACGTCGATCATTCCGCAGCGTTCGCCCTTCATCGTGCGCTCGGGATTCGCGCTGCCGCAGGTCACCGCGCCGATGGCCGAATGGGCTAGCAAGAACAAGATCAAGAAAGTCGTCACGCTCGTCACCGACTACGGCCCCGGGCTGGACGCGGAAAAAACCTTCGTCAAGCGGTTCACCGAGGGTGGAGGCAGCGTGAGCGATTCGCTGCGTACGCCGCTGCGCAGCCCGGATTACGCGCCATTCCTGCAACGCGTCAAGGACGCCAAGCCGGACGCTTTGTTCGCTTTCGTCCCTTCCGGCGAAGGTACCGGCGTGCTCAAGCAGTTTGCGGAACGCGGATTGCGTGAGGCCGGGATCAGTCTAATCTGCACCGGCGACGTGCTCGACGACGATCTTTTGGACACTATCGGAGCACCCGCGCTCGGCGTCGTGAGCTCGCATCACTATTCCGCTGCGCACCCTTCGCCTGAAAACAAGGCCTACGTCGACGCCTTCATGAAAGCGAATGGCGGCATGCGGCCGAACTTCCATTCCGTCGGCGGCTACGACGGTATGCATCTGATCTACGAAGCGGTCAAGAAGACCGGCGGCGACGGCGACGGCGAGAAAATCGTTGCGGCGATGAAGGGCATGTCGTGGACCAGTCCGAGGGGACCGATGTCGATCGATCCGCCGACGCGCGACGTCGTGCAGAACGTGTATATCCGCAAAGTCGAGTCGCGCGACGGCCACTATTGGAACGTCGAGTTCGACCAGGTCGACAACGTCAAGGATCCGGGCGCCTGATGCAATCGGCGACGGCAACGGGCGGGTCATGATCGGCAACCTCATCGGCGTGCTGTTCGACGGCATCGCCTATGGCAGCCTGCTGTTCATCATCAGCATCGGGCTCTCGGTGACCATGGGGCTGATGAATTTCGTCAATCTCGCCCACGGCGCGTTCGCCATGCTCGGCGGCTATGCGTGCGTGATTGCCATGACCCGGCTTGGCTTGCCGTTTTTGGCCTCGCTGCCGGTGGCGTTCGCGGTTTCCGCGATCGCCGGCATCGTCCTCGAGCGGCTGCTCTACCGCCGTCTCTACCGGGCGACGCATCTCGATCAGGTCCTGTTCAGCATCGGTCTCATCTTCATGGCCATCGCCAGCGCGACCTTTGTGTTCGGCTCGCAACAGCAGCCGGTGCAGCTTCCGGAATTTCTGCGAGGGCAAGTGCGCGTGCTGGGGCTGGATTTCGGCGCCTATCGGCTGTTCCTCATCGCAGTGGTGGTGGCGATCACGGCCGCGCTGACATGGCTGATCGAGCGCACGCGTTTCGGCGCACAGGTTCGCGCGTCGGTCGACAATCAGCAGGCGTCGGCAGGGCTCGGTATCAACGTCGAGCGGGTTTTCAGTCTGACCTTCGCGCTCGGCTCGGGACTGGCCGGGTTGGGCGGCGGCCTGGGTATCGACGTGCTGGGACTGGACCCGACCTTTCCGCTCAAGTACATGGTGTATTTTCTGCTGGTTGTCGCCGTGGGTGGCGCCGGAACGATCAAGGGGCCGCTGTTCGCTGCGCTCATTCTTGGTGTGTTCGATGTCGCCGGGAAGTATTACGTTCCGCAGCTCGGGTCCTTTGTGATCTACGTCGTGATGGTCGCGATGCTGCTCCTGTTTCCCCACGGACTCGTCGGACGCCGCGCGTGAAGACCGTCGCCGGATTGCCGACGCGCAAGTGGACCAAGTTCGAGATCGGCTTCTGGCTCCTTCCGGTGGTCGCCTTCTTCCTGTTTCCCAAGTACCTGACGCTTGGCAGCCAGATCCTCATCGCCGGGCTGTTCGCGCTGTCGCTCGATCTGATCCTGGGCTATGCGCGCATCATCTCGCTCGGCCACGCGGCGTATTTCGGCGTCGGCGCGTACACCGCGGGGCTGCTGGCCAAGTATGGCTGGGGCGAGCCGATCAGCGGTCTCGTCGCGGCAGCGATCGTTGCCGCCGCGGTCGGACTCATCACCAGCTTCCTCGTCGTTCGTGGCCAGGATCTCACCCGATTGATGGTCACGCTGGGCATCGGCTTGATGCTCTTCGAAGCGGCCAATCAGGCCTCGTCGATCACCGGAGGCGTCGATGGTCTTTCGGGCGTCGAGATGCGGCCGATTTTCGGCGTGTTTGCGTTCGGCATGGACGGCAGGACCGCGTACGTCTACAGCCTTGCCGTGCTGTTCATCGTTTTCTGCTTTGCCCGAACGCTGGTCCGCTCGCCGTTCGGATTGAGCCTGCGCGGCATCCGCGAAGGCGAAAAGCGCATGCCCGCGATCGGCGTGTCGGTGCCGCGTAAGCTGATTGCTGTCTACACCATCGGCGCCGGCATCGCCGGTATTGCCGGCGCATTGCTGGCGCAGACTACGCAGTTCGTCGGCATCGATACGCTGGGATTTCCGCGATCCGCGGAACTGATGATCATGCTGGTCCTGGGCGGCACCGGCTATCTTTATGGCGCGATCGTCGGCGCGGCGGTTTTCATGCTCCTGCAGGACTATCTGGCCAATCTAAGTGCGGTGTACTGGCAGTTCTGGCTGGGGCTCTTGCTGGTGGCGATCGTGATGTTCGCGCGTGGCGGCCTGATGGGAGGCGCAATCGCGCTCTCCCGTCGCTGGCTGCGGAGCCGCACATGACGCACGCCCTGCGTACCCACGGATTGAGTAAATCATTCGGCGCCTTCAAGGCCAACTCCGATATCACGCTCGCGTTCGATGCCGGGGCCCGGCACGCCATTATCGGTCCGAATGGCGCGGGCAAGACGACGTTCATCAACCTGCTGACGGGCGTATTCCCGCCGAGCGCCGGCGACGTTTTTCTCGACGATGAAAGAGTGAGCGGCATGGCGCAGCACGAACGCGTCAAGCGCGGTATGACGCGCACCTTCCAGATCAATACGCTTTTTCCCGGTCTGACGGTGCTGGAGTCGGTCACGCTAGCATGCTGCGAGCGCGCGGGCGCCGGAGCGGTCTGGTGGCGCACGGCCGCGACGGCAACAACGCAGATCGACGAGGCGCGGGAGATTCTCGCCCGATTGCGTCTCGACCGTGACGCGGGTATCGAAACACGCAATCTTCCCTACGGCAAGCAGCGTCTGCTGGAAATTGCACTCGCGCTCGCGACCCGGCCGAAGGTGTTGCTGCTCGACGAGCCCGCCGCGGGCATTCCCTCGGCGGAAAGCGCGGAGCTGTTCGCGGTCATCGCCTCCCTTCCCAGGGACGTCTCGATCATCTTTATCGAGCACGACATGAACCTCGTCTTCAAGTTCGCGGAGAAGATTACCGTGCTGGTCGGCGGCGCGGTGCTGGTCGAAGGCACACCGGACGAGATCGCCCGCGATAAAAGGGTCCGCGAGGTATATCTGGGCGAGGCCGTCCATGGCTAAGCTGCTTTCCGCGGAGCGGCTGACGGCCGGCTACGGCGACTCCATCGTGCTCGAAGACGTTTCGTTCGAGATCGAGGCCGGAGGCAGCCTCGCGTTACTGGGCCGCAATGGCGTAGGCAAGACGACGCTGCTGCTGACGTTGATGGGCCTGACCAGGCTCAAGACCGGGAGTCTCGCCTGGGAAGGCGCTGACATCGTGCGCTTGCCGACGTTTCGCCGTGCGCAAGCCGGGTTGGGATGGGTCCCGCAAGAGCGCTTCATGTTTCCATCGCTTACCGTCGAGGAGCACTTGAGCGTGGTTGCGCGACCAGGGCCATGGACCATCGCCCGCGTCTATCAATATTTTCCGCGACTCGAAGAGCGCAAACTCAATCTCGGCAATCAACTCTCCGGCGGCGAGCAGCAGATGCTGGCGATCGCGCGCGCGCTCATGACCAACCCCAAGCTACTGCTGCTCGACGAGCCGATGGAAGGGCTGGCGCCGATCATCGTCCAGGAGCTTATGAAAGTCATCGGCGAGCTGGTGGGCGCGGGAGAATTCGCGGTCATTGTCGTCGAGCAGCACGCGAGGCTTGCGCTCACGCTCACGCGCGAGGCGATCGTGCTCGATCGCGGGCAGGTGGTCCACCGCTCGGCGAGCGAGGAGCTGCTGAAGCATCCCCAAACCCTCGATCGGCTGGTCGCAGTCGCCTGATCGCGATGCAGTTTCTCCTCAGGGCGCTCACCCGCGTTCCCTTGCCGCTCCTCTACGCCTTTGGCGCGCTGATGTATTTCGTGGCGTTTCGCGTCATGCGTTGGCGGCGCGATCGCGCGGAGCACGATGTCGACAACGCGTTTCCGGAAAAAACCCGCGCCGAGCGTGCAGCCATCGTTCGCGGCTCCTACCGCAATCTCGCCGATACCTTGATGGAAACGTTCTGGGGCTTTGGCGCGAGCGCCGAGGCGATCAAAAAGCGGGTCACATTCGAAAATCCGGAGCTGGTGACCGCATGCGTCGACGCCGAACGCTCGGTGATCCTTCTGACCGCGCACTATGGCAACTGGGAGTGGCTGTCGCTGGCGGCAGGGGCTCATTTCGCGATGACCATCGATGTGGTGTACCAACCGCAGCGCGTCGCCGCATTCGACAGCTTCCTGCGGGAAGCGCGCGCACGCTTTGGCAGCAGATTCATTCCGCGCAAGGAGTTCATCTTCGACCTGATGAGTCGGGCGCACAAAGCCCGGACTTACGCGCTCATTGCCGATCAAACGCCGAAAAAGAACGATCCGAAGCAGTGGACCGATTTCCTGAATCAGGAAACCGCATTTTTCACCGGAGCCGGCAAGATCGCGCAGTTTCTCGACGCGACCGTGCTCTACGTGTCGATGCGGCGTGTGCGGCGAGGTTATTACTCGGTGCGTCTGTCGGAGATCGGCGCGCCGCCGTACGGCTTGGGTGCGGACAAGCTCATTGTCGAGCGCTATGCGCGCAGCCTCGAGCAGGACATCCGTGAAAGCCCGGCGGATTGGCTGTGGCTGCAGAAAAAGTGGAAGTACGCAAAGGCAAAGGACTGACGCATCCGCGCAGGCGCTTCCCGAATGCGACTCGCTGTCCTACGGCTGACGCCAGATAGCCAAGGTTGCGATCAATCCGGGCGGGGTGGCCCCTGCAACAAGTTGCCACGCCGCGGGCAGGTACGGCATAGGGCCCGCGACCAGACGCGGGCCCCCGTCGAGCGTGACGTCCATGTGCCGAAACGGCGCAGACAACGCGTCGCCGGTTGCCTTGCTCATCGATTCCTTGCAGGTCCATAGCCGGAGGAACCGTTGGCGGCGGACGTCCGGTGTCAGCGGAGCGATCTCGGCGCGCTCGCGCTCGGTCAGAAATTTGCGCGCCAGCCCATCGGCGTTGACCCTGCGCTCCTCGCGCTCGATGTCGATGCCGATGCGCGTTCCGTCCTGTGTGCCAGTGGCGATCGCGATGAGTGCGGTGTCGCCGGTATGCGAGACGTTGAAATCGACCGCATAGTCTCCGTCAAGCTCAGGTCGGCCGCGAACACCGCGCCGCAGTCGAACTGCGGAAGGATCGAGTCCGAGCGCACGGCCTAACAATGATCGCAAAGTCGCGCGACCGGCGATCCAACGCTGGCGCAAGAGGGCGGTTCCGAAGCGCTCGGACCGTGCCTGCTCCTGGGCCGAGAGGGATGCTGAAAGGGTCGCAAGGTCAGCGGAGGCGCCATCGAGATGACACAACCAAAGGGCCACCCCCGGTGCCGGCGCAGCCAGTGCGAACACACGTGGCTCTCCTGGCGCATGGGGCAAGGATTCGCTGGCGGGTACGAGAGGATCGGGGTGGCTCATGCTCTGGGTATACCGCAAATGCGAGGATGAAAGGCCGTCTGACGGCCAACGCGAAGAGGTGCAAGGGTCCTAATTCGACTTCAGCCTGATCCGCATCACCTTCTTGTCGTATTCGGCTTCGGTCGCCATGGTGATTTCCTTGCCTCCGGTGGCGAACACTCGCCCGCCGCTGCGGCGGCACGCATTGCGCTCGTACTGGCAGGGACCCATCTCGGGATGATTGAGGCAAAGGCCGGCGACTTTCGGCGAGAATTCGATGACCGTCTGCTGCCGCTGGCCGGCCGCTTCGGTGACGCACACGTATTGCGCGTTGGCCGGCAGCACGATTGAGGGCGCGGGGGCGGGAACCATGATCCCGGGGGGCGCCTCGGGCGGTGTCGGTACCGGCGTTTCGGGAAGCGGACGCCGGATAACCGGAGCGGTCGCCCGGTCTTCGGGCGGCGTCACGGGCAAGGGTACCTTTGCCGTCTCCCGCGCGCAGCCACCGATGAAAAGCAGCAAGACGGCACCGAAAAAGGCGCCGCTCGCGCTAGGTCTGTGCCGCGTGGAATGGCGCGATGGCTGGTAAAACGGCCGGTACGGTCGCGTTCGGCCTTGGAGCTTTTTTGCCATATGAAGCCTCCGGCCCTGCAGATCGAGGTTCCCCGTCGTCGGCGAGGCCCTGGAATATTATGGCGCTCCACCCATAGGCACCGCCTGCGGCGCCTGGGTTCCCTTTTTTCCCGGGACGCGGCGGGTTTGGGCACGAAATCGCCTCATTCGGAGCGCGCCCCGGTCCATGCCCGGTCGGCCTGGTCTCAGCAGCCCGCCACGCAATCCGCGGAAAGCGCGTCACCCCCTTCAAATCCGGTCGATTTTTAGCTATAATCGCACCAGCAGTAAAGATAAGAAATGGGCTCGGCGGCCCATTTTTTTTTGCTTTTTCGGTTTGGCGCTTAACGTGAATTGGCGTGAATCTGGGCGAAATACTGGAACGCACGGTGCCCCCCCTGGGCTACGAGCTGGTCGATTGGGACCAGTCGCCGAGGAGCGGATTGGTGCGCGTCTTCATCGACAAGCCGCACGGAGTGGACGTGGAGGATTGCGCCAGGGTGTCGACGCATCTCACGCATCTGTTTGCGGTGGAGAACATTCTCTATGAGCGTCTTGAAGTTTCTTCACCGGGGCTCGATCGCGCGCTCAAGAAAGCGGCGGATTTCGCTCGCTTCGCGGGCGAGGAAGTGAAGCTGACCCTGCGCGAGAGCATGGACAATGCGAAACGCATGAAAGGCGTGCTGCGCGGCCTGGACGGCGACGCGGTGGTCGTGGAAACAGAAACGGGCAGGCGCGCGATTCCCCTTGCCAATATCGACAAGGCGCGGCTGGTGCCGAGGATAGAGTGGAGAAACACCAAATGAAAAAACGCGCGAGCGGTACCGAGGAAAAAGTGGCGAAAGAAAAGGTGTCGAAAGTCAAGGCGAAGCAACCCGTGCCCGCTCCCGACGATAAAGCGGAGAAGCACAGGATGAATCGCGAGTTGTTGCTGCTCGTCGACGCGCTGGCGCGCGAGAAGAACGTCCCCAAGGACATCGTCTTCACCGCGCTGGAGTCGGCGCTCGCGTCCGCAACCAAGAAGCGCTTCACGCAGGATATCGACGCGCGGGTGTCGATCGATCGCGAGACCGGCGAGTACGAGTCGTTTCGCCGCTGGACCGTGGTGCCCGACGAGGAGCACGAGGAGCCGGCGCACCAGATTGCGATCACCGACGCCGCCGAGCGCGATCCCGAGCTGGAGATCGGCGACGTGGTCGAGGAGCCGCTGGAGCCGGTGGATTTCGGACGCATCGGCGCGCAGGCGGCGAAGCAGGTCATCGTGCAGAAGATTCGCGACGCCGAGCGCGAGCAGATCCTCAACGATTTTCTCGAGCGCAAGGATAACCTGCTGACCGGGACCGTCAAGCGTATCGAGCGCGGCAACGTGATCATCGAATCTGGCCGCATCGAGGGCATGATCGCGCGCGACCAGATCATCCCGAAGGAGAATCTGCGCGTAGGCGATCGCATCCGCGCCTATGTGATCAAAATCGAGCCGCAGGCACGCGGCCCGCAGCTCATGCTCTCGCGCATCACGCCCGACCTGCTGGTGCGTCTGTTCGAGCTCGAAGTTCCCGAAATCGAAGAGGGCCTGATCGAGATCAAGGCCGCCGCCCGCGATCCCGGGGTGCGCGCCAAAATCGCGGTCAAGTCGAACGACCCGCGGCTCGACCCGCAAGGGACGTGTATCGGCATGCGCGGCTCGCGCGTGACCGCGGTGACCAACGAGCTTGCCGGTGAGCGCGTTGACATCGTCTTGTTCTCGGAGGATCCCGCGAAGCTGGTGATCAATGCGCTCGCGCCGGCCGAGATCTCGAGCATCGTGGTCGATGAGGAACGGCACAGCATGGATGTCGTCGTCGACGAAGAGAACCTGGCGATGGCGATCGGCCGCAGCGGGCAGAACGTTCGCCTCGCCTCCGAGCTTACCGGTTGGGAGATCAACCTGATGGGCGTCGAGGAATCGCAGCAAAAGCAGCAGCAGGAAAGCGAAAAGATCCGCGCGCTGTACATCGACAAGCTCGACGTCGACCAGGAAGTGGCCGACATCCTGATCCAGGAGGGCTTTTCGACGCTGGAGGAAATCGCCTACGTGCCGCTGAACGAAATGCTCGAGATCGACGCCTTCGACGAGGACACCGTCAACGAGCTGCGCAGCCGTGCCCGCAACGCGCTCCTGACCGAGGCCATCGTGCGCGAAGAGTCGGTCGAGAACGTGTCCGAGGATCTGCTCGGTCTGGAGGGGATGGATTCCGAGACCGCGGGACTGCTCGCCGAAAAGGGCATCACCAATCGCGATGCGCTGGCGGACCTCGCGGTCGACGAGCTCGTCGAGCTGACGGCGATTCCCGCTGAACGCGCGCAGGATTTGATCATGAAGGCGCGCGCGCACTGGTTTGAAGATGCGGAGCACGCGGAGTAGGCGACTTAGTTGACCCAGTTGACCTCGGTTGACCTCAGTTGACCTCAGTTGACCTCAGTTGACTTAACGCAACTACGCACCGGCACCGCAGGAGAGACACGATGGCCCAGACGACGATAGAGCAATTCGCAACGGAAATGAAAATGCCTTCGGGCGCGCTGCTGGAGCAGCTCGCCGCCGCGGGGGTCGCCGGCAAGAAGCAGGGCGACAAGCTCTCCGAACAGGACAAGACCCGTTTGCTGGACTATTTGCGCAAGCAGCACGGCGGCCTGGAAGCGAAGAAGAAGATAACGCTGACGCGAAAATCGACGACCGAGATCAAGGCCGCCGACAGCGCAGGACGCGCGCGCACGATCCAGGTCGAGGTGCGCAAGAAGCGCGTTTTCGTCAAGCGTGACGGTGCCGAAGCCGCGCCCGCAGCCGAGGAAGCGGCGCCGGTACAGCCGGTGATTACCGCCGCCGAAGTCGCGGCGCGCGAGGAAGAGTCGCGCAAGGCAGCGGCGCTGATGGCGAAGCAGCAGGAAGACGTGCAGCAAAAGCAGGAACAGGCGAAATCGCGCAAGACAAAGAAAGAAAAAGACGCCGAAGAGGCTGCGGCCAAGCTGAGCGCCAAGGCAGCCGAGGAAGCGGCTGCCGCGGCAAAAGCTGCGGCAGCCGTCGCTCCGGTCGCCGAAGGCAAGCCTGCGGTCAAGGACAAAGAAGGCACGCTGCACAAACCGGTCTCCAAGCCGGGCGCGAAAAAAGACAAGCCGTCGCGCAAGCCGTCGGCGACTGCGTTTCAGGAAGAGGCAGCGCGTCGGCGCGCCCTCAAGCTCCGCGGTGGGGACGTCACCGGCGGGGCAGGCTGGAAGCAGCCGAAGAGCGGCAAGCAGCGCCACGAGGACGGCGAGGAGCACGATGAAGCCGAGCAGGCTGCCGCGCCGGAGCCGGTCATCCGCGAGATCTCGGTGCCGGAGACGATCACCGTGGCCGACCTCGCACGAAAGATGTCGGTGAAGGCCGCGGAAATCATCAAGACCATGATGAAGCTGGGCACGATGGTCACGATCAATCAGAGCATCGATCAGGAAACGGCGATGATCATCGTCGAGGAAATGGGTCACAAGGCGATCGCCGCCAAGCTCGACGACCCGGATTCGTTGCTTGCCGAAAGCGCGCAGGCAACTTCCGCGGTGGCGCTGCCGCGTCCTCCTGTCGTGACCGTCATGGGGCACGTCGACCATGGCAAGACGTCGCTGCTCGACACCATTCGCCGCACCCGCGTGGCGAGCGGCGAAGCCGGCGGCATCACCCAGCACATCGGTGCGTACCACGTCGAGACTGCGAAGGGTGTGATCACGTTTCTGGACACACCCGGGCACGAGGCGTTCACCGCCATGCGTGCCCGCGGCGCCAAGGTGACCGATATCGTGGTGCTGGTCGTGGCCGCCGATGACGGCGTGATGCCCCAGACCAAGGAAGCCATCGCGCACGCCAAGGCCGGCAACGTTCCGATCGTCGTCGCCATCAACAAGATCGACAAGCCGGAGGCGAATCCCGATCGCGTGAAGCAGGAGCTCGTTGCGGAGAGCGTGCTGCCGGAGGAGTACGGCGGCGACGTGCAGTTCGTGCAGGTGTCGGCAAAGACCGGCAAGGGACTCGACAATCTTCTCGACGCGATACTGCTGCAGGCGGAAGTGCTCGAGCTCAAGGCGCCGAAGGACGCGCCCGCAAAGGGCATCGTCATCGAATCCCGCCTGGACAAGGGCAAGGGCCCTGTGGCGACGATACTGGTGCATTCCGGAACGCTCAAGCGCGGCGACATCGTTCTCGCCGGCGCGGTGTTCGGCCGCGTGCGCGCCATGACCGACGAAGCGGGCAAGTCCGTGAGCTCGGCCGGCCCGGCGATTCCCGTCGAGATTCAGGGCCTCTCCGACGTGCCGCTGGCCGGCGAGGAGGTGATGGTGCTCGGTGACGAGCGCAAGGCACGCGAGATCGCGCTCTTCCGGCAGGGCAAGTTCCGCGATGTGAAGCTTGCCAAGCAGCAGGCGGCGAAGCTGGAGAACATGTTCGAGCAACTCGCCGAGAGCGAGATCAAGTCTCTGGCGCTGATCGTCAAAGCCGACGTGCAGGGAAGCTACGAAGCGCTGGCAAACGCGCTTTCGAAATTGTCGACCGAGGAGGTGAAGGTCAACATCGTGCACGCCGCGGTCGGCGGTATCACCGAGTCCGACGTCAACCTGGCGCTCGCGTCCAAGGCTGTCATCATCGGCTTCAACACCCGCGCCGACGTTGCCGCGCGCAAGCTGGCCGCGCACTCGGGCGTCGATATCCGCTACTACACCATCATCTACGAAGCCGTTGACGAGGTGAAGGCGGCGCTCTCGGGCATGCTCACACCGGAGAAAAAAGAGAGCCAGCTTGGGCTCGTCGAAGTGCGCGAGGTCTACAAGATCTCCAAGGTCGGCACCGTTGCCGGTTGCTACGTGCTCGAGGGAGTGGTCCGCCGCGGCGCGAAGGTCAGGCTCCTGCGCGACAGCATCGTTGTCTTCGACGGCGAGCTCGATTCCCTCAAGCGCTTCAAGGACGACGTGCGCGAGGTCAAGGCGGGATTCGAGTGCGGCTTGTCGCTGAAGAACTACAACGAGATCGAAAAGGGCGATCAGATCGAAGTGTACGAGATCGTGGAAGTGTCGCGAACCTTGTAGGTGCGGAGTAGAACGTATTTGACCGCATTGACTATTGAGCACAACGAAAATGCGCGACCGTCACGTCCCCAGCCGTCATTCCCGCGAAGGCGGGAATCCATTGGCTTTTGACGGTCGCAAAATGGATCCCCGCCTTCGCGGGGATGACGCTACTTTTGTGGAAGCTGTCAGCCATTTGGTTGGCCCTCGCAAGTGGTGGCCATGAAAAAGAACTCACAGCGCGCGCAACGCGTCGGCGATCAGATCCAGCGCGAGCTTGCCGAGCTGCTGCGGCTCCACGTCAAGGATCCCCGCATCGGCATGGTCACGGTGACCGCGGTCGAAGTGTCGCCCGATCTTTCGCACGCCAAGATTTTTTTCACGCATCTGGCCGGCAAGGAACATGCGGCCACTGCTGTCGCGGCCTTGCAGCATTCCGCGGGATACCTGCGCACCGAGCTGGCGCACCGGTTCAAGCTGTACACGGTGCCGCAGCTTCATTTTGTCTACGACGACTCCATCGAGTCGGGCCTTCGCTTGTCCAAGCTGATCGACGACGCCGTCGCCGAAGACCGCAAGCATCCGAGCTGACCCAAACATGCGCGCGTCCACGGGGCCGCTTTTGCGCCGCCGCGTCGACGGCGTCCTGCTCCTCGACAAGCCCGTCGGACTGTCGTCCAACGCCGCATTGCAGCAGGCGAAGCGCCGGTTTCGTGCCGAAAAGGCGGGGCACACCGGAACGCTCGATCCGCTGGCAAGCGGCTTGTTGCCGATCTGTTTCGGTGAAGCGACCAAGTTCGCGCACATGTTGCTCGACGCCGACAAGACTTATGCCGCGACCGTCCGCCTTGGCACCACCACGACGACAGGCGATGCCGAAGGCGACGTTCTGCAAAAGCGCAACGTGACGGTGACCCTGCAGGACGTCGAGGCAGTCCTGCCGCGCTTCATCGGACGCATCACGCAGGTTCCTCCGCGCTACGCCGCCCTCAAATATCAGGGGCGCAACTATTACGAATATGCTCGCGAGGGCATCGAGATTCCGCGCCCGGGACGCGAAGTCGACGTACGGTCGATGACGCTCGACGCGTGGACGCCTCCTGACCTCGTTCTCACCATTCGCTGTGGCAAGGGAACTTATGTGCGCGCCCTGGCCGAGGACATCGGATTGGCGCTTGGCTGCGGCGCGCATCTGGCGGGGCTGCGCAGGATCGAGACCGGCGGGCTGTGCTTAAGCGCAAGCTGCACGCTGGAAACGCTCGCGGCGATCCGCGACGAAGAATGCGACGCCCGCCTGCTCCCTCCGGACGTGTTGGTCGCGCCGCTGCCCCGCATCGATCTCGATGCGATCGAGGCGCCGCGTTTTGCGCAGGGCCAGGTGGTAGCGCGCACGGGGCTTCCCGACGCCACTTACCGCGTCTACGCGGCCGATGGATTTGCCGGCATCGCACAGGCAGTCGATGGATCCGTGCGGCCGCGGAGACTGACCGCCAGCGCGGCTTCCAACGCTGCGTCTAGCGGGACGCGTGCGCCTTGAATCCTAAGCACTTTTCAAGTTACAATTCCGCTCTTTCGCAAGCTTGGAGTACCACAGCATGGCAGTCACGGTCCAGGACAAGGCGAGGGTCATCGCCGAGCATCAGCGCGCAACCGGCGACACCGGGTCGCCCGAGGTTCAGATCGCGCTGTTGACGGCGCGCATCAATGGCCTCAATGATCATTTCAAGAGCAATGTCAAAGACCATCACTCGCGGCGCGGCCTGCTCCGGATGGTGTCGCGGCGGCGCAAGCTGCTCGACTATTTGAAGACGCGCAATACCGACAGTTACCGCGTACTGATCGAGAAGCTCGGGCTGCGCAAGTAGCGCACGCGCCGCAAGTGGCAGCGCACCTCAGGCATCCTCAAGCGGCTTCGATCGATCGTCTCGTATGTTTTCAACTCATTTGGCAGCTCATTTGGCAAAATGTGCTGGCAAAGAAGCCAGCGACTGTGCTGACAATTAAGGTGCCTATAGCCGCTCCTCAGGTGACAACTGAGGTGGCGACTGAGGCGGCCATTGTTGCTTTCGGACCCCGAGGATAAACGTGCCAACCGCAACCAAGAAATCGATACCTTATGGCCAGCACACGCTGACGCTAGAAACTGGCGAGATCGCTCGCCAGGCAGGCGGCGCCGTGCTGGTGAGCCTTGGCGACAGCGTGGTTCTGGTTACCGCCGTCGCCGCGAAGAAGGCCAAGCCCGGGCAGGACTTTTTCCCGCTGACGGTCGACTACCAGGAAAAAACCTATGCCGCCGGGCGCATTCCCGGCGGATTTTTCAAGCGCGAGGGCCGGCCGTCGGAAAAGGAAACGCTGACCTGTCGCTTGATCGATCGTCCGATCCGGCCTTTGTTTCCCGAGGGTTTCTACAACGAGGTGCAGGTGGTCGCGACCGTGATGTCGGTCGACCCGGAAATCGATCCCGATATCCCGGCTTTGATCGGCGCCTCGGCGGCGATCGCACTGTCCGGCATGCCTTTTGACGGTCCAATCGGCGGCGCGCGCGTCGGCTACATCGACGACCAGTACGTGCTCAATCCGAGCAAGACGGAGCTGATGACAACCTCCAAGCTCGATCTCGTTGTCGCCGGCACCGAGGCCGCCGTGCTGATGGTCGAGTCGGAAGCGAAAGAGCTGCCCGAGGAGGTCATGCTCGGCGCCGTCGTATACGGTCACCAGCAGCAGCAGGCGGTGATCAATCTGATCCACGAGCTGGTCGAGGAAGCAGGCAAGCCGCTTTGGGACTGGCAGGCCGAGCCGAAGGACCAGGCCTTGGTCGACAAGGTGACTCAGTTGGCGGAAAGCGACCTTCGCGCCGCGTATGGTTTGCATCAGAAGCAGGCGCGTCAGCAGCGACTGAAGGAAGTCGCGGCCAAGGTCGAGGCGGAATGCATTCCCGCCGACGCGCCGCCGGGCTACGCGAACCATGTCAGAAATTTCCTCTTCGAGCTCGAAGCGAAGCACGTTCGTAACGACATCCTGTCCGGAGAGCCGCGCATCGACGGCCGCGACACCCGCACCGTGCGCCCGATTTCGATTCGCACCGGCTTGCTGCCGCGCACGCACGGCTCGGCACTGTTTACCCGCGGCGAAACGCAGGCCATGGTCGTGGCAACGCTGGGCACCGCGCGCGACGAACAGATCATCGACGCGCTGATGGGCGAATATCGCGAGCGTTTCATGTTCCATTACAACATGCCGCCGTATGCCACCGGTGAAACCGGTCGCGTCGGCAGCCCGAAGCGTCGCGAAATCGGCCACGGAAGGCTCGCCAAGCGGGCGCTGGTCGCCGTGCTGCCGACCGCCGACGAGTTCGCGTACTCGATCCGCGTCGTCTCCGAGATCACCGAGTCCAACGGCAGCTCCTCCATGGCGTCGGTCTGCGGCGCGAGTCTGGCGCTGATGGATGCCGGCGTTCCCCTCAAGGCACACGTCGCCGGCATCGCGATGGGCTTGATCAAGGACGGCAACCGTTTTGCGGTGCTGTCTGACATCCTCGGCGACGAGGATCATCTGGGCGACATGGATTTCAAGGTCGCCGGCACCGATCGCGGCGTCACCGCGCTGCAGATGGACATCAAGATCCAGGGCATCACCAAGGAAATCATGGCGGTCGCGCTGTCGCAGGCGAAAGAAGGCCGCCTGCACATTCTGCATCACATGCAGGAAGCGATGCCCCACGCACGCACCGAGATTTCGCAGCACGCGCCGCGGATGATGACCTTCAAGATCAACCCCGAAAAGATCCGCGACGTGATCGGCAAGGGCGGCGCCGTCATCCGCGCACTGACCGAAGAGACCGGCACCACCATAGACATTCAGGACGACGGCATGGTGACCATCGCATCGGTCAACGCCGACGCGTGCAACGCGGCCAAGAAGCGCATCGAGGACATCACCGCGGACGTCGAAGTCGGCCGCATCTACGAGGGAACGGTGTTGCGCCTGCTCGACTTCGGCGCGATCGTTCAGGTGCTCCCGGGCAAGGACGGGCTGCTGCACATCTCGCAGATCGCCAAGGAGCGCGTCAACCAGGTGTCCGACTACGTCAAGGAAGGGCAGGTGGTCAAGGTCAAGGTGCTCGAGGCCGACGACAAGGGGCGCCTGCGCCTGTCGATGAAGGCTGCCGCGGAAGACGCCCCAGGATCTGCTATTCCACCACCCGCCGCACCTGCGGCGGCGCCGTCGGAGCAAACGCCGGCGGCATGATTGCCGCACCTGCGTATCGAATGAGAGGGGCGCCTGCGAGCGCCCTTTTTCATTGGTGCTGCCTTGCGAGCGGCGAATGTGATGCGGGCAAAAGTGTCGGCGCTAAGGCGGTAGAATGATTGGACAGACGAAGGCGCCTCGCCCGAGCTGCTGAATGCGGAGACTGCCCATGACGGTACGAGCCACTCGCACCGAGCGCGACACCTTCGGGCCGATCGAAGTCCCGGAAGAACACCTGTGGGGCGCACAGACGCAGCGCTCGCTGCAGTACTTCCGCATTTCGACGGAAAAGATGCCTGGCGCGCTCATCCGCGCGCTACTGATCGTCAAACGCGCATCGGCGCAGGTGAATGCGGAGCTCGGCTTATTGGCGGCGAAAACGGCCGGCGCCGTCGTGGCCGCGGCCGACGAAGCGCTTGCCGGACGGCACGACGGCGAGTTTCCGCTCGCCGTCTGGCAGACCGGCTCCGGCACGCAAACCAACATGAACGTCAACGAAGTGCTCGCCAACCGAGCCTCGGAGATTCTCGGAGGGCCGCGCGGCGAAGGCCGCCGGGTGCATCCCAACGATGACGTCAATCGCGGCCAATCGTCGAACGACGTCTTTCCGACGGCAATGAACGTGGCGGCTGCGGAAACGGTCACCCGCGATCTGATGCCCGCGCTCGACGCCTTGCAGGCAACGCTGGCCGCCAAAGCCGCAGAGTTCGTCGACATCGTGAAGATCGGCCGCACCCACTTGCAGGACGCGACGCCGCTGACGCTCGGCCAGGAATTCTCGGGCTACGCGGCGCAGCTCGCGCATGCGCGATTGCACATCGCCGCGGCGCTGCCGCACGTGCTCGAGCTCGCGATCGGTGGGACGGCGGTCGGCACCGGACTTAATACGCATCCGCAATTCGGGCAGCGGGTGGCCGGGACAATCGCAAGCTACACCGGCCTCGCATTCGTCACCGCGCCGAATAAGTTCGAGGCGATGGCTGCCGCGGACGCGCTGGTCAACCTGCACGGTACTCTGAAGGCATTGGCGGCGTCGCTGACCAAGATCGCTAACGACGTGCGCTGGATGGCAAGCGGCCCGCGTTCCGGCCTGGGTGAGATCACCATTCCGGAAAACGAGCCCGGCAGCTCGATCATGCCCGGCAAGGTCAATCCCACGCAATGCGAAGCGATGACCATGCTCTGCGCACAGGTAATGGGTAACGACGTGGCCGTGGCGATCGGCGGCGCGTCAGGCAATTTCGAGCTCAACGTCTATCGGCCGCTGATCATTCACAACGTGCTGCAGAGTATCCGTTTGCTTGCCGACGGGATGAAGAGTTTCGAAGAACACTGCGTGCGCGGCATCGAGCCCAATCATGTACGCATCCGCGAGCTCCTCGAACGCTCGTTGATGCTGGTGACGGCGCTGAACCCGCATATCGGTTACGATAAGGCTGCTGCGATCGCCAAGCACGCACATCGCGAAGGGACGACGCTCAAGGCCGCCGCGCTGGCGCTGGGCTACCTTAGCGAGCAGCAATTCGACGAATGGGTGCGGCCGGAGCGCATGATCGGCCCCGCGTAGCGGGGAAGTAGAGCGGCGCAGCCGTCGCCGATGCTAGAATCAGTCGGCCGCCAATATGCCGGAGTGCGCTGGCGGCGCTTGTCGGAATTGGGGCCACGCGTGCCGAGCCGGAAATATGGAGCGCGCGCAAGACCCCGACGAAGGTATCTACGCCGCGCAGTTCGTCAGCGCGCCGGTGAGGGGCAACAGATGAGCAGTGTATCCAACCCTCGATCAGAGACAGCCGCTACCACTCCCGGCGATTCGGTTCGGGCGATCTGCCCGGAGCCGCAGCCCGCGAGCAGCGCAGCTTCTTTTAACTTCGACGTGTGTCTGACGTGGCTGGAGCTTGCCATTCGCCATCTTTCGGATGCGCAAGTTGCACAGGTTGCACGAATCGAGGCATGGAACGATCCGGATGAATACTCCAGAATGGCGGCGTTGAAGTGGGAGTTTGAGGCGTCCATCCAGGCGATAGTGGCTTCGGGAGTTGCGGTCGACGCGTTTTGCACTGTGGTGAGGACGAGAGTCCAGCTTCCCCAATCACTCATCGACGAATGGCGAGAAAATCACACTCCGCGTTGCATTCAGATTTCGGAGACGCTGCGCAGGGCATTTTCGCTGCTGCCAACGAAGGTGAGCAGCTTGCGTCAGAATCTGGGAGAAATCTTCAGGTTCCGCGATTTGGCCATCGATCCCTCCGCAAAGATGGACGTTCGAATCCTGCACCCCGAGCTCGGCGTCGGCGTCGAGTGGCGGCTCGCTTACTTCCGGTACCGGAACGCTTTATTGATCGTCAATGCGACCCTACGGCTCATCGCCGAACTCGCCGCGCTGCGCACACCAAAGGATGCTGAGCTTCAGAAGTATGTCGACGCATTACGATCGAGTGTTGAACCGCTACAGAACGCGAACGCGTTGAGAGCTTTGGCATCCGACGCAGATCTCGTGAGGACGCCCCCGAAACCCAGCATCGCCGTCGACCCGGATGCCCAGCAGGCGGTGTTTTTGCCAACGCGCGGCCCGGCTACTTTTCCTTATCATGACAATGTCGGATAAAGCGAGCGCGACTCGCATCATGACCGTTCGCGCCCATGCATCACGCCCGCGGCGTGCTTACAGTTCTATTTTCAGCGTACGTTAAATTTTCGTCGCCCACTTCGGAAAGGTAACGAGACCTTCCCGAGTCCAACTTGCGGCTCGGGTTGTCCTGCCATCGAGGTGTTGTCCGTGTTTCCACCCCAATGCCTCTTCTGCGCGCACACCAATCCGGCCGGTGCGAAGTTTTGCAACGAGTGTGGCGCGCCGCTGCACCTCAGGCCATGCAACCGATGTGAGGCGATTAATGATCAGGTCGCAAAAAACTGCTACCAATGCGGCATCGCACTTTCAATGCCAGGCACCGCACCCGAGACTGCGCCAGCGTGGCCAGCGCTGGACCCTGTCGCCGCTTCCGCATCGCTGAGCGACCTGTGCTTGGAGAGCGGGCACGCGTCGCTCACTGAGTCGGTTACGGAAAGGCAGGACGTTCGTCCGCTGCAGTCAGGCGATGAGACCGCAGCGGGCGACCGTGCGGTCGAAGTCATTGCCCATGCACCTCGCGCTCCAGCCGAGGACATGACGTCCCCGGTCTCCACGGAAAACCGCGCGGCTGACGCAATCCCGTTGCACGATCCCGGCACCACGACGGAACCGCATCGGTTGTCTCGCTCGACGCTGGCGGCTGTCCTGTCCGTCGCACTGCTTACGGCGGTCGGTGTGTCCGGCTACTACGCCTACCGCCATCAGACTGAGCTCGTTCCGCCGTTGAGTGCGGCGGTGCCAAACCCGGCGGTGCCCACCGAAGTAACGGCCCCGCCGGCCAATCCAAGCGTTACGCCGGCGACCGCTGCCGCTGGCGACGACGGCAGAATGCGCGCGCCCGGCGAATCCGATACAACGACCACACCGCAGCGAATCTCCACAACCGATCAAGCCGCTCCCCCGCAACAATCTGCGACTGAGCCTGCCGAAGTTGCAAAAGCACCGAGTGCTGCGGCTCCCGCGCAACAGCTTGATGCGCAGGCTGGCGAAGCTGCAAAAGCGCCGAGTGCCACTGCTCCCGCGCAACAGTCTGCTACTCAGGCTGGGGAGGATGCAAAAAAAGCGCCGAGTGCTACGGCTGCCGTTGCTGCGCAACCTCGCCATAAGACTCCGCGGACGGGCGCCAGGCGACGCACCGCAACACATTCCTCAGCAAATTCATCCGCCTCGACCAAGCAGGATGCTGCCGCAGCAGCGCCTGTGCAGAAAAGGGCTAAGGCGAAACGCAAGCCTGTCCCGCAGAGTGACGTGGTACGGTAGGGTTAGCATGCAATGTATTCGCGCGCGAGCTTAGCGTGTCGGAACTTTGGCCGCATCCAGAACCGCTTCGCCACTGACAGTCACGCTCACGTCGGTGGTACCCGCTTCCATCGCCACCGGCGCGGACCCGGCCGAGCTGGCCATCGCCTGCGCGCGCATCAGCGGATAAGCGCGGCCACTGTCTCCCGCCTGCACCGTGACACGTCCCGGGCGCCATCCGGCAAATCCGAGACCGATTGCCGCCTGTTGTGCTCGCGCCTGCCAGCTCCGGATGGCCTGTTGCGTGACGCTGTCCTCGGCGTCGCGCCGCGTCTTGTCAGCCAGCGAGAAGCCCATGCCGGAGAGCAACAGACCGTCGTCGTCCTGGAGGCGCGAGATCAATGTTGCCGCCGCCGTAAAATCGCTCGAATCCAGGCTCAGTGACTGCACGACCCGCCAGCGATTCGGTTTTTGCTTGTCCGAAACCTGCTGGGTCGAATAGCCCGCGGTCGAAACTTTGATCGCGGGGTAGGCCTTGGCGCTGGCGAGCGCTTTGGCGATCGCGGCATTGACCTGGCTCGCCGCTGCCGCCGGACTCGCATTTTCTGCTTCAGCCCGCAACCACGCTTGCAGCCGATCATTCTGCACCGTCACCGCCGATGACGCACTTACCGTGACCGCCGATTGAGGAAGCGCTTCAGACGCCTGCGCGCGCAGATTGCCCGCGCCGCTCGTGGCGAGGAATCCGCTTGCGGCGACAGCAACGATCCGGCAAACACGGGAAAAGTCATGGACGGAAGTCATCGAATACTCCTGGCGGCGGACGTGGAACGCGATCGCGCGGGCAATGCCTCGATCGCCGCGCGATTCGACCACGAAAAGCACTTTGGCGCCGCTTCCTGCCACGGCAGCCAGAGGTGCGACAAGTGTTCGTGCGGATTCAGGCGAATCGGGACGGGACGGGGGACCTCGAGCGCGAACACGTGCTCGGTGTTGTGTGTCGTCCCCTCGGGGTAGCGATGGCGCCAGCGTGGAAATATCTCGTAGACATTCGAGAGTTGCCAGTCCACGACGCCGCCGTAGGACGCAGCATCGATGCCGGTTTCCTCCTTCAATTCTCGGGTCGCGGTTTGGTCGAGCGATTCGCCGTCCTCCTGGCTGCCGGTAACCGATTGCCAGAAGCCGGGAAAATCCGCCCGCTCCAGCAACAGCACTCGCAGCTCAGGCGTGTGCACCAGCACCAGCGTCGACACCGGAATCTTGAGGCTCAAAGGAGGGGAGCGCTCACGTCATCCCGCGAAGGCGGGGATCCACTTTGCGACCGCCAAAGCCAATGGATTCCCGCCTGCGCGGGAATGACGACATTGTGACGTTCGCGGGAATGACGATATTGTGACGGTCCCGGGAATGACGATATTGTGACGGTCCCGGGAATGACGACATTGTGACTTGCCAGGGGCCGCTTGCCCAGCGAGCCATTACGTTGTGACGGACAGGCCACGCACGCTCAGTGAACAAACACCCAGAAAGGTTTATGCCGTTCGCGCCAGTATTCGGCCGCCTCGCTCAGGATGTCGCTCAGCGTCTCCCAATCGGCGGCGTGCGCCTTACGGTAGTTTGCCGCGTGACGGATCCCGATAACCATGCCATGACTGCCGAGCCAGTCGCCATCCTCGAGACAGTCGGCGAGCGCGTCCCAGTTGTTGCCGAAATGTTCCGGCAGCTTGAGCCCCTTTGCCAGCGCCGCCAGAAGCGCGCTCTTGCTGTCGGCGTGACCGGCGTCGACCGAATGAAAGCGCAGCTTGGCCGCAGTGGCCGCGGTCTTGACCGGGTCGAGATCGCCACTCCAGTCGCGCAGGCCGGCGTCGTCGTAAACAGCAAGGTCGGGCAGCTTCATGGGCGAATGCTCTTGAACGATTGATAGTGGTCGTCGGAGTAATAGCACTCGGCAAGGGTCGCCGGCTCGCCGCCGCAGACGATCCGCCGCGCGCCGCGGCTTCTCGAGCCCGGAGTCTTGACCGTGTATTCGTGATAATAACCGCGCGCCTTCGGCGGCAACATACCTTCGCGATTGCCGAATGCGACGCCATCGCGCTCGTGGGGAAAAGGACCGTTGTCACGGATCCGCTCCAGCGTGATCCGCGCTTCTTTGGGCAGCTCAGCCGCGGCGATCGGCGGCAAGGCAGGTACCCACTCCCGCCGAGCTTCCGTAGCGCTGACACCGGCCAGTGTCGACGCCGCCAGTGCGATGACCGCAAGATATCGACAGAGGATCATGCGTAAAGTTTACGCCAACCAGTGGACCGCAACAGCCAAATCGGTGGTATCTGGCTTGCGGCTGTTCCGGTCCGCGCGCCTAATCGGAGGGGCGAATGCGGATATGCAATTCGCGCAACTGCTGCTCGGAGACCGTCGACGGAGTGCCGATCAGCAGGTCCTGCCCGCGCTGCGTCTTGGGAAAGGCAATGACGTCGCGAATCTGATCGACCCCTGCCATCAGCGCCACCATCCGATCGACGCCGAAGGCGATGCCGCCGTGCGGCGGCGCGCCGTACTTCAATGAGTCAAGCAGGAAGCCGAACTTCTTTTGCTGATCCTCCTCGCCGATGCCTAGCGCCTTGAACACCGCGGCCTGGACTTCGGGCAGGTGGATCCGCACCGATCCGCCACCGATCTCCCAACCGTTGAGCACCACGTCGTAGGCTTTGGCAAGCGCATTCCCCGGATCGGAGCCGAAGAGCTGCTCGTGGCCGTCCTTGGGCGCGGTGAACGGATGATGACGCGCTCCCCAGGTCTTCTTTTGCTCGTCGTATTCGAACATCGGGAAGTCGACGACCCACAGCGGTTTCCAGCCGGCTTGCACGAATCCACGCTCGTGGCCGATCTTGGCACGCAAGGCGCCGAGCCCGTCGTTGACGATCTTCGCACGGTCGGCGGCGAAAAAGACCAGGTCTCCGCTTTTCGCGCCGGTCCTGGCGACGATTTGCGCCAGCACGTCGTCGGCAAGAAACTTCACGATCGGCGATTGCAGCCCTTGCTCGTTGGGCTTCGATGCGTCGTTCACCTTGACGTAAGCCAGGCCCTTCGCGCCGTAAATCGCGACAAACGTCGTGTATTCGTCGATCTCCTTGCGCGTCAGCGTGCCACCGCCCGGGATGTTGAGCGCCGCGACGCGACCATCCGGGAGGTCCGCCGCCGAGCGGAACACCTTGAACTCCGAGCTGCGCATCAGATCGGTGAGCTCGGTCAGCTTGAGCGGCACGCGCAGGTCGGGCTTGTCCGAGCCGTAATCGCGCATCGCGTCGGCGTAGGTCATGACCGCGAACGGTCTCTCCAGTTCGACACCGAGCGTCTCCTGAAACATGGTCCGCACCAGACCTTCCATCAGCTCCCGGATATCGAGCTCGTCGAGAAACGACGTCTCGACGTCGATCTGGGTGAATTCGGGCTGGCGGTCGGCGCGCAGATCCTCGTCGCGAAAGCACTTGACGATCTGATAGTAGCGGTCGAAACCCGCCATCATAAGCAGTTGCTTGAACAACTGCGGCGACTGCGGCAGCGCATAGAACTGGCCGCGGTGAATGCGGGAGGGCACCAGAAACTCGCGCGCTCCTTCGGGGGTGGACTTGTACAGAACCGGCGTCTCGATATCGACAAATCCGTGCGCATCGAGATAGCGGCGCGCGCTCATCGACGCCTTGTGACGCAGCATCAGATTCTTTTGCATAGCCGGGCGGCGCAGGTCCAGCACCCGGTGCTCGAGCCTCACGGTTTCGGAAATGTTCTCGTCGTCGATCAGGAAAGGCGGCGTCGACGAGGCGTTGAGGATTTCGATCTCGTGCGCCAGCACCTCGATCTCGCCCGTTGTCAGGTTGGTGTTTATCGTTCCTTCCCGACGCTGCCGCACCAGACCGGTCACGGCGATGACGAACTCGCTGCGCAACTTTTCAGCGGTCGCGAAAGTCACGTCGCGATCGGGGTCGCAGACGATTTGCAGCAGTCCTTCGCGGTCGCGCAGATCGATGAAAATGACGCCGCCGTGGTCGCGGCGGCGATGTACCCAGCCGCAGACGGTAATGATCTGGCCGAGTCGGGTACGGTCGATGCGGCCACAATAGTCAGTGCGTTTCACGTTCTGCTCCGGCGGCTGATTCGATGGATTCGCGGGCGATACCTTAAAGCGCGGTCACTGGCTGCTCGCGCGAGACGGCGCCAGCGACGCGAGTTACTGGCGGTCAATTTCGGTGGTTGAGTACGGAGGCGGCGGCCGGCAATTCGCGGCCCACCAGCGGGACGTGTGGCTTGGGCGCGACCACGCCCATCGAGATGATGTATTTCAGCGCTTCGTCGACCGTCATGTCGAGATCGTGCACGCGCGAGCGCGGCAGCATCAGAAAGAAACCCGAGGTGGGGTTCGGCGTGGTTGGAACGTAGACGCTGATGTGCTCCTCGTCAAGGAAGCCGGCGACCGCGATCGCCGGCGAACCGGTCTGAAAGGCGATGGTCCAGCATCCGGGATAGGGGTACTCCACAAGCAATGCCTTGCGGAACGCATTGCCGGTGTCGGAGAGCAACGTGTCGCTTACCTGCTTGACGCTCGAATAAATCGACTTTACGACCGGGATGCGGCCGAGCAGGGATTCCGAAACCGTGATCAGCCGCGCGCCGAAAAAGTTCGCGGCGAGCACGCCGGTGAGCAGAAGAATGAGGAGACTAAGGACCAGGCCGAGCCCAGGTATGTGAAATCCGAACAATGCTTCCGGACGCGCGCTTTCAGGGACCAGCAGCAGCGTCTGATCGAACGTGCTCACCAGAAAGAGTAGTACCCAGATGGTGATGCCGAGTGGGACCCAGACCAGCAGCCCGGCAATGAGGTAGCGCTTCACGTTCGCTGCCGGCGATAGGGCGAGGGTCAGGACCCGGTTGCCGCAGGCTTGGCAGGGGTCGTGGCGGCCGACGATTTGGTTTCGGTGCTCGTCGTTTTGCTCTCGCCGCTTGCAGGCGTGGCGGTCGTCTTTGCGTCGCCCTTCTGGTCGCCGGTGGAAGCTGTGGCTGGCGCAGCTTCACCCTTCTCAACGCTGCCCGCGCCTTCGTTCGCGGCGTCAGATTTCGCCGTGCCTTTTTCGGCCGGCTTGCTCCCTGAATGCTTGAAATCGGTCGCGTACCAACCGCTTCCCTTCAACTGGAATCCAACCGCGGACATCAGTTTGGTCAGGCTTTCCTTGCCGCACGCGGGGCAGACGAGCAGAGGTTGGTCGGCAAGGCGCTGCAATGCTTCGAGGCGGTGGCCGCAATCGGTGCATCGATATTCGTAGATGGGCATGCTGGTGTAGTCGCCGCCGAGGAATAACCGGCGAAGGGATTGATAAGAAAGGGCTAATTATAGCTCAATGTGGGGCATAGACGGCGCATTGCAAGACTCCGCGAGATGGCCGCGGCTGCGGCCTCCGGCGACGTGAAAGCTTGCAGTTCAGGAAACGCCTGCAAGGAGCCGGCGCTTCCGATCCTTGATATGCTTAGTCGCGGAGGAGCGAGCCATGAGCGCGTATTGGGTGTGGTGGATCGCGGCGGCGGCGTTGGTCGCGGCGGAATTGCTTACCGGGACTTTTTACCTGCTCGTGGTCGGCATCGCGCTTGCTTTTGGCGGCGCAGCCGCGTGGTTCGGCGCGAGCGTGCCACTGCAATGGCTCATTGCTGCTGCGTTGGGTGTCATCGGCACCCTAATTCTTCAGCGATGGAAGCGCGACCTGGCGCTCCGAACGCCGGCGCAGCAGGGGCTCGACATCGGGCAGATGGTGCAGGTCCAAAGCTGGGGCCCGGATGGAACTGCGCGGGTCGCTTACCGCGGCAGCACATGGGATGCGGAGCTTGCCGCGACCGATGTTCCGCAGACGAAGACCATGTACATCGCAGCCATGCGCGGCTCGGTGTTGATCCTCTCCGATCGCCGCCCCGACGCTCTGCAACAACCCTAGCGCACGGCGCGCACTAATCGTGGAGGAGGCAATTCTGATGGGCTCCGGGATCGTCACACTGGCATTGTTCTTGGTTGTCGTCATCGTCATCGCCAAAGCGATACGCGTTGTTCCGCAGCAGCACGCGCTGGTCATCGAACGTTGGGGGAGATTCCACGCCGTGCTTGCACCCGGATTGAATTTCGTGGTCCCGTTCGTCGACCGCGTCGCCTACAAGCACGATTTGCGCGAAATACCCTTTGATGTTCCAAGCCAGATCTGCATCACCAAAGACAATACGCAGCTTCAGGTGGACGGCATCCTTTACTTCCAGGTCACCGACCCGAAGCTCGCGTCCTATGGCTCGAGCAACTTCATGGTCGCAATCACCCAGCTCGCGCAAACGACCTTGCGCAGCGTAATCGGCAAGATGGAGCTGGACCGGACATTCGAGGAGCGCGATCACATCAATGGCCTGGTGGTGGCAGCGCTCGATCAAGCCGCAGCAAACTGGGGCGTGAAGGTCTTGCGCTACGAGATCAAGGACCTGACGCCGCCGAAGGAGATTCTCCACGCCATGCAGGCGCAAATCACCGCAGAGCGAGAAAAGCGCGCGGTGATCGCGACCTCCGAAGGCCGACAGCAGGAACAGATCAATCTCGCCGCCGGCGCGCGCGCCGCGGCAATCGCGCAATCCGAGGGCGTCAAGCAGGCGGAGATCAACACCGCCCAAGGCCAGGCCGCGGCGATTCTCTCCATCGCCGAAGCGAACGCCAAGGCTATCCGTCAGGTCGCGGAGGCGATCGTATCGCCCGGCGGCGTCAACGCCGTGAACTTGAAGGTCGCCGAGCAGTACGTCGCCGCGTTCGCCAACCTGGCCAAAACCAATAACACGCTCATCGTTCCCTCGAACCTGTCCGATCTCGCGGGGCTCGTCGCGACTGCGACGACGGTTTTCAAGACACAGGAAAAGTAGAGCGTGCAGATCGCCGGTAACGCATTTTTTGTCACCGGCGCGGCGTCGGGCCTGGGCGCGGCATGCGCCCGCATGATCGCCGCCAATGGCGGCAAGGTCGTCCTCGCCGACATCAGCGACGCGGCCGGGGCTGCGCTCGCGGCCGAGCTGGGCGCGTCGGCACGGTTCTTCAAGACCGACGTGGCCGACGAAGCCAGCGCCAAGGCCGCTGTCGCTGGCGGACTCGCCGCGTTCGGCGCGCTCCACGGAATCATCAACTGTGCCGGCGTCGCGATCGGCGAAAAAGTCCTGGGCAGGGAAGGTGCA